>Ga0304728_1000392_pt1 | contig 37402 bp, 13 predicted proteins | sample C_130625_MF_Meta_FD_190476 | JGI IMG/M metagenome (GOLD analysis project Ga0304728, IMG submission 190476) | Freshwater microbial communities from Lake Croche, Canada to study carbon cycling - C_130625_MF_MetaG (v2) (version 2) | ecosystem: Environmental > Aquatic > Freshwater > Lake | place... | reverse complement strand
CAATGACAACATTTTCGCTTCCGGAGATTTTTACAATTTGATACACGGTAAATCTCTTGATTCAAATGGTGCATATATCAATAATTTGGGGGGAATTGTGGAAATACGAGGTATAAATGATGCATTGAAATTTGCATCTTTATTGGATGTATTTGGCAACCGTTCGGGTGGTGCAATTACTATGAATAAAGGATTTATTGATGGAGATTTGATATTTGTGCCTGGCGGGTTAACAATTACATTGGTTGTAAATATTAATGCACAAAGACTTCAATTGAATAGATTAGGTTTAGAACATATGGCAACAATGCAAACTGCGGCAGAAGTTTCAAATGGGTATTATAATAGCACTACAAGCACAAGTTTAAATGCAATTACACGAACAATTAATATACCACTATTGGTACGTTTATACGATTCTGCATCTGGTGGTATAATACCTATTGGTGGAGGTGGAGGTGGAGGAACAGGGTCAGGTTCAGGTTCAGGTTCAGGGTCAGGTTCAGGGTCAGGTTCAGGAACAGGGTCAGGTTCAGGGTCAGGGTCAGGTTCAGGAACAGGTTCAGGAACAGGTTCAGGAACAGGGTCAGGTTCAGGTTCAGGGTCTGGAACAGGTTCAGGGTCTGGAACAGGGTCATCATTCACATATAACGGTATTACTGTTCCAGTAAGTTATCCAGCGATAGTAAGTTATATTAAGAATTTGATATTATTGAATATTACGCTACCTGATCATATATTACTCCAGAGTCAAATCGACCTTATTACAAAAACAATAGCAGATTTTTTGAATATAAACATTTCATATCTTATATTTGATACTTATGCGTTGAATGTCCAGCGAACATTAGTTACAAATGTATCCTTAGATTATAAATTAACTATCCCAAATAATACAATATCTACAACCCAATTGCAAAATTCATTAAATGTATTATTCGCATCATTTTCAGATGTATCTTCTACTCCTACATCATTTTCTTATGCATTGAATCAAGCAGCTATAGCTCAGGGAGACACTGCATCCTTTTCTCAAACTACGGTAGATACACAAACACTACCAACTATCACAGCCCCTAGTGTAATAACTATTTTTCAAGGGGAAATAGGTCCTACGGGCGCAACTGGAACACAGGGATCTATCGGAGTTGACGGGAAAACGGGAAAAACGGGGAATACGGGTTTGACCGGAATAACGGGTGAAAATGGCGCTACAGGAATAATGGGAGAAAATGGGTCAGATGGATACAATAGCCAAGTAGGTAGTATAGGATCAAATACTTCAACTGGTGCGAATGGATTTACTGGGTTGACTGGCGCAACAGGTCTCACGGCTTCTACCGGTTCTACCGGGTTAAGTGGTGCTACAGGTTCTACCGGTATAACAGGTGCTACAGGCGCCACGGGTGCAACAAGTGCAACGGGTGATACGGCTTCAACAGGTGCTACAGGCGCAACAGGTGTTACAGGTGCAACTGGCGCAACAGGTGCAACGGGGTCTACCGGACAAACTGGCGCAACAGGTGCAACGGGGTCTACCGGACAAACTGGTGCGACAGGCGCAACAGGTTCTACATGCGCAACGGGAGCTACTGGTGCAACAGGTGCAACAGGTGCAACGGGGGCAACAGGACCAACTGGCGCTACTGGACCAACTGGTGCTACTGGACCAACTGGCGCTACTGGACCAACTGGCGCTACTGGTGCAACGGGGTCTACCGGTTCAACTGGAGAAACTGGAGAAACTGGATTTACTGGACCTGATGGTATGACAAGTGATACTGGAATGACAGGTTCTACTGGTTACACTGGGTCATCTGGTTCAACCGGTTGCACCGGTGATACGGGTTGTACTGGTGAAACTGGTTATACTGGACCTACCGGACCTACTGGTTATACTGGGCATACTGGTGCTACTGGCGCAACAGGTGCAACTGGTGCAACGGGTATTACAGGTGCTATTAGTGACACTGGTTCAACTGGTTCAACTGGTTATACGGGCTCCACTGGTCCAACTGGTATTACGGGTGCTACAGGTGCAACTTGTTCTACGGGTGCAACAGGTGCAACTGGATCAACTGGTTCTACAGGTGCTACTGGAACAACAGGTGCTACTGGTGCAACAGGTGCTACTGGTTCAACTGGTGCTACTGGTTCTACTGGTTCTACTGGTTCTACCGGTGGAACAGGTACAACTGGGTCTACGGGTTCTACGGGTTCTACGGGCGCAACAGGTGCAACAGGTGCAACTGGGTCTACGGGTGCCACAGGTTCTACGGGTGCAACTGGGTCTACGGGTGCCACAGGTTCTACGGGTGCAACTGGGTCTACGGGTGCCACAGGTTCTACGGGAAGCACTGGTTCTACGGGTGCAACTGGGTCTACGGGTGCAACTGGGTCTACGGGAAGCACTGGTTCTACAGGTGCAACTGGCACAACAGGCGTAACGGGATCTACCGGACGAACCGGTGTAACTGGAACAACAGGTTCTACGGGACCAACTGGAACAACTGGAACAACTGGAAACACAGGTGCCACAGGTTCTACGGGTGCCACAGGTTCTACGGGTGCCACGGGTTCTACGGGTGCCACAGGTTCTACTGGTTCAACGGGTGAGACTGGTGCCACGGGTGCCACTGGAACAACTGGTTCAACAAGTTCTACTGGATTTACTGCAGATACAGGCGCAACAGGCGCAACGGGTAAAACGGGTAGAACAGGTATAACCGGTGCCACAGGTGCAACTAGTATGACTGGACCTACCGCACCTACTGGTTCCACCGGCGCAACGGGTGCTACGGGACTTACTGGAGATACGGGTTCTACGGGTGCGACAGGTATCACTGGCCCAACAGGTTCTACCGGGTTTACTGGAAATACGGGTGCAACTAGTGTTACCGGTTCAACTAGTTCAACTGGTAGAACCGGTAACACTGGTTCAACTGGCGATACAGGTTATAGTGGTTCAACTGGACCAACTGGACCAACTGGACCAACTGGGAATAGAGGGTTTACCGGACCAACTGGACCAACTGGGAATAAAGGGTTTACGGGACCAACTGGAAAAACTGGCGATACTGGTTCAGATGGTTCAGATGGTCCAATTGGTTATCTTGGTCTACAAGGTATTACTGGTCTTACGGGTGTATTTATAGGACAAGGTGGAACGGGTGATAGCGGTTCAACCGGTTATACGGGTAGAACCGGGGCAATAGGACTTACTGGATTAACAAGCGATACCGGTTCAACCGGTAATACTGGTGCTACTGGATTACAAGGAAATACTGGTTCAATTGGATGCACTTCAAATACGGGGCCTACTGGATTTACAGGACCTATTGGACCAAGTGGAACAACTGGACCAAGCGGACCAACTGGACCAACTGGAACAAGTGGACCAAGTGGACCAACGGGACCAAGAGGACCAAGCGGACCAACTGGACCTACTGGACCAACGGGACCAAGTGGACCATCCGGAATAATAGGACCATCCGGAATACTAGGACTAACTGGAGTAACCGGACTAACGGGTGTTACTGGAAAAATAGGGTTAACCGGATTTACCGGAGCAACTGGTCCAACTGGAATAACCGGTCCAACTGGAATAACTGGTTCAATCGGTCCTTCTGGAATAACCGGTCCAACTGGTGCAACGGGGCAAACAGGGGCAATAGGTAAAACTGGACCTACTGGGCAACCCGGAGCTACTGGACCAACAGGACCTACTGGGCAGACGGGGGTTTTTGTTTCTTCACTAGGTCTAACTTCATTTTTAAATCTTGGTGCATCGGGTGCAACTGCGCCAACCGGACCTACTGGGACAACGGGGGCACAAGGTTCAACTGGAATAACTGGATGCACATCAGATACAGGTCCAACCGGTTTTACTGGTCGGACCGGTCCATCTGGTCCTATTGGTTTTACCGGGTCAACTGGTTTAACCGGTCTTAGTGGTCCAATTGGACCAACCGGGTCAACTGGTTTTACTGGTCTTAGTGGTCGAACCGGTCCTACCGGCCCCACTGCTAGTTTTGGTCGGACTGGTACAACTGGAATAATCGGCCCAACGGGAATGACGGGTTCAATAGGCGTTAGTATAACGGGACCAACCGGTTCAACTGGTTATACGGGGGCAACTGGAGCAACTGGTTCACCTGGTGCTATAGGTGCTAGTGGTTCAACAGGTTCAACAGGTTCAACCGGTGCTACCGGACCAACGGGTTCAATCGGGGGTACTGCTAATTCGGGGGATGGGAATATGTATACACCGAGTATATATACACCATTACAAGCATATTATAAATTCAATCCAGATGATTTGAGTGGAAATTTATTGGCAAATCGATTTCAAGGAAATAGATTTCCGGTGTATGATGCAGTAATAATTGCCGTAAATACTTATAATCATGTTGATATTAATTCTTTCAATCAAAATTCTATATACGTAAATACATTAACAACACCAACAACTTCAAATGCATATCCTTGTTGGAAATTTTTTGCAACATCTAGTAGTGGATATTGTTTAGCTTGTGGTATGAATAGCGGGTATAGTATAAGTAATATTTATGGAAATAATATTAATTCTTATGCTATTTATAATTTATGGACTTCAAATAATAATGGAAATACTTGGATTCCAGTAACAAATTATTATCTTAGCGGTAGTCTAACGGCGTTTTCAAAAGCTGTTTCAGGTGATATATTGTATTGTTGTGTTTCTGATAATGGTATGTATCAAGCTTGTTATATGAATGCAACTGGAAATATTCTTTATTCAAATAATTATGGTGTTAGTTGGTATATTTTTAATAATCCAAAAACAGGATTATCTTCATTTTATATAACAAATTCGGGTGTTTTTATAATAACAGTAATAGTATCAACAACTGGAACTATTTATACCACAAGTGATTTTGGATTAAATTATACTTCTATATATAATGGAACAAATGGATTAGTGGGTAAATATAGTGTGTTTGCATCAAGTGATGCAAAATATATTTTAGCATATGATAATTCAAATACAATACTCTGTAATAATAATGTTAGTTCAATATTCAATAATTATGCAGCAAATGCTTCTGTATTTACTATGTCAAAAAATGGAAAATATATTTATGCATTTAATGGAACTACTGCATATATTTCAAATAATTATGGTAGCACTTCTACTACAGTTACTTTATTAACTACATATCCAAATGCATATTATAACAATCTTGCGAATTCAGTCGCTTGTTCTCCTGATGGTAATGTTATAATATATTTATATTCAAACTATATTTGGATATCAAATAACTATGGAGTTTCATTTTCAAATATCTCAACTTCTACAATAAACATACCCAAAACATATACATATGGTTCAACGTTAAATGTTTATTATTCTGGAATAGGTATTTCTAATTCAAATGCAATAATAGCAACTGAAGTTTTTTTTTCTGGTCCTTATAATACTCCATTATATCTTTATTATGCTACTACTACTACTACTACATATATTAGTCCTTATATATTAAATGCAAATTATAAAATAGAAAATGGTGCATTATCTTTACCGGGTTCAAACTCAAATGTTCAAATAAACAATACCGGAATTGTATCTGGGACAAACTGGCCAAAAACTGCCGGACTTTCTTTCGCCTTTTGGTTTCAATCTTCCGGTAATGCGGGAAATGCGAAAATCCTCGATTTTGGTAATTCTTCCACGAACGCATTTCTAGATAATATTATGATTACGACGAATTATGCCAATGCAACATATCCCACTGGAAATACGGTTGCATTAACCGTTTGCAATGGAACAAATGCCAGTTCAAGTTATGTGATCCCATACAATGTAAATGACGGGGCATGGCATCATTTGGCTTGGTCGATGACTTATGCCGCACCCGGTTCCACGTCATCTGCATGGTCTGTATATTTGGATAATACACCATTTGCTACGTTTTCATGTGTGGCATGTTCTTCTAATGGCCAGGTAGTTGCTGGGGGTATCCAAAATGGTGGTATATTGGTATCGACGAATTATGGTGTAACGGGGTCTTGGACTTCATCATCGCCTTTTTTAAATTGGAATAAAATCACGATGAATTCGTCGGGGTCTGTTATTGCCGCAACCGTGAATGGAGGAAATATTTGGGTTTCGCAAAATACGGGTGCGTCTTGGTTTTCAAAAGCAACTGCATTAGCATGGTCTTCTATAACGTCAGATTCTACTGGAACATATTTGGCAGCATGTGTAAATGGAGGATATATATGGACTTCGAGTAACTCTGGAACAACATGGACATCAACTGCATCTTCACAAGCATGGTCTTCTATTGCATCGGATACAACAGGAGTGAATTTGGCAGCTTGTGTGAATGGGGGAAATGTATGGGTTTCTCAAAATACAGGCAGTTCATGGATTTCTTATGGAGCGACCGGAACTTGGACTTCAGTAAATATAAATGGAACAGTTCCAATTATGACAAATTCGACAACCGGATTATGGACTATTAGCAGTGGGTATAGTTATACTGTTGTTCCATCATCATTTAGTAGCGGAACATTTATTTTAAAAAGCCCTCCTGGGTCAAATGCTTCTGTTATAGCAATGTCAAATGATGGAAAAACGATAATAAGCGGAGGAAATGGTGGACAAGGTGTAAATTATTCTATCGACGGGGGTTCTACATTTAAGGGAAATACTGTAGTTGGAACTACTATAGCAAGTGTAGTTGGATGTGATATTTCATCGGACGGTTCAGTTACAATAATATCTGGTACTAATGGTAGTAATTCTTATACTTATATTTCTCAAACCCCATTTACTACATGGACATTACTAAATAATTTTACATATTCATCTACTAATTACAGCTGTTCTATGTCTAATAATGGAAATGTTATTGCAATTGGATATTCAAATGGAACTTTATTAACATCACTAAATAGAGGTAATACAATAAATTCAGCAAGTATCGCAGGTGGAATATCACTAGGGATTTCAACTTTATCTAAAGATGGTTCAACGTTTATAAGTTGTTGTCCTGGAAACCAAATATATATTTCTTATTCGCCATTTACTACTTTAACTGTCATATCAAGTTCTCCTCCTACCAAAAATTGGGCTGGTGTTGCAACTTCATATAATGGAAGTATTATATTTGCGTGTGAAACAACTACCAATTATTGTTACTATTCATCTTATCCATTTACTACATGGAATACAATTGCAAACCAAACTATTTTAGTTTATAATAATTGTGGTAGAATTATTTCTTGTTCAAGTGATGGAACAACAGTTGTTGTTGCGCTAACTACCGGAATAGCTTTATCTATCTATCCATTTACTAGTTGGCAAACGAATACTACTCCAGGATTAATGTTAGGTGTATACATTTCATCAGATGGAGCAAGAATAGTTGGTACATTCAGTACTAATATTTATAGAAATTATACATTAGTCAGTAATACTGCATATCAAGTAAATTCTTCTATTACTGGAATTACAAATATGGTTTCGTCTTCAACTGGAACTATTATAAATGCTATTACATCAAATAACGTGTATCAATCAACAAATTCAGGTTTAAATTTCACGCAATTATTAACTGCCCCTGCCGCAAACGGAATCGTTTGTTCATCAAATAGTGGAAATATATATCTATCTACTACTTCAAACATATATAATTCCCCGAATTCCGGATCTAGTTTCACAACATTGAATCCCCCTCTAACAGCGAGTTCCAACATATCAAATACAACCTTTTATCCCAGCACCAATCCCCGGCAATATAACTATATCGGACAATCCCATATTTCGACGGATCCCGTTTTTGTCGGCTCAGTAGATGATCTCAGAATATACAATTATGCCCTATCATCCACCGACGTCAACCAAATATATACAAATCCACAGCTCGAATATGCGTATATTTCATACGGTGTCACTGGACCTACGGGCGCAGCTGGTCCAGCTGGTCCAGCTGGTGTAACCGGAATAGTGGGGACAATTGGTTCTACTGCTCCTACTGGCCCTAGTGGCCCAATTGGTCCATTAGGCCCAGGATTGAGTAATTGGTATGAACAAGGCGTATATTACAGGTTTAATGTAGAAGACGTTTCTACCCTCTCATTGGCGGATAATATTAGTGGAACACCCGTGTATGATGCAACTATATCTCAAGCTGGAATAATATATCCTTCTGCGTCATCGAATGCCGTTCCTATAAATATGACGAGTAATTCTGTGACCGTTTCAGGTAAAACTCCATTTGGTTACAATGGATCCTATACAACCTCTGCCTCAACCTCCGTGTCACAAGTATTGAATGGTGTAACATATACTTCGGCTGCATACCAAGCATTCGACAATTCGGCTGGAACTTGGTGGGGTTCTTCTGCATTATACAATGTTACGGGTGCATATACCGGGACACAAACAACTCTAGTGGGCGGACAGACGTGTTCGGGTGAATGGTTGCAAATTCAAGTCCCCTATTATTTCGCCCCTACGGGATATGCCATGCAACCAAGAATTGAAACGGCGACGGATAGTGGATATCAAGCATCGAGATATCCCAATACATATTATGTGGCGGGGTCGAAAGACGGTTCGACATGGACGATGCTGGATAGTCGCAGCGGAATAACCACTCAATCAGCCATAGGGTTGCAACCTACCAATACATATTCATTTTCAAATACAACAAGTGCGAATTATCAATACATCCGTCTCATCGTCAATGCCGTTTCTGCGGGTCCGGAAGATCAAGAAGTGAATTTGGCGACATTTATGCCACTCGGTTGCTATGGGGCAATTCCAAAGTCGGGCACTGGGGCTCTTGCATTGGCATCTTCTGTCGCCACATTTGTAACGTTGCCTACCATAACCGTCAATCCCGTCGGCGTATCTGTGACTGGATGGTTTTATATGATACAGAATACGACAAATACGGTGGGATTATTCGACGTGGGTGATGCATCGAGTCAAAATAATATGAATATCACCATTTCTACGAATGGAAATGTGATTTTGACTGCTTCTCTTGCCGGGACTCAATACCAGAATAATACGTCTGTTACACTTGCCGGTAATACATGGACAAATTTGGTATGGTCTATTACGCCGACCACGCCATCTACATGGACGCTGTTTTCGAATGGCGTTCAAGTATATAATTCAACTACGAATACGATTTTCCCCGTAAATAATTCGTTTAATGCAGTGAAATCGTCGAATTTCATCGGGAAAACGAATGCAGGTGGCGCATCTTCGTATTTCACCGGATTTGTCGATGAATTCATGATTGCGAATCGCGTGTTTGGCCAATTCGAAGCGAGCAAATATTATTCTAGTCCGGGGTATAATACAAACCTTTTGAAACAGACGTTCGGAACAACTGGACCAACGGGTCCAACGGGTCCATCTATTACCGGTCCTACAGGTCCAACTGGTTTTACCGGAATAACCGGTCCAACTGGTTTAACGGGTGCTACTGGTTATAGTGGTTCAACGGGTCCAGGACCAGCGATAATAGGTCAAATAGATTCAACTTTGCAGCTCTATTACCCATTCAATGTTCAAGATTTGACTTCCGGAACGCTGGTCGCCGATTATTCAACGGGAATTGCCAAGATAAATGCGAATTTGTATAATACATCTGGTTCGAATGCGACGATTTCAAATACGAATTATAGAGTAGCATCCCCAGTAGGGAATGGGTCGATTCAACTGACGAGCAATTCGGTGACTGGACAATATGTTTCATTGCCCGCTGTAACATTGGGGGCAACCGTATCTTTTTCGCTTTGGTTCCAGTCCAATGCAAACCCTATGCAGACGAATGCAACTATATTTCAAATCAATACGGGGGGGACATATAACACCGCAATGTATATATATCAAAACACGCTTTGTGTTCAAGCCAATGGAACAATTGCACAAGGGATTTATACATGCAATGACAATATATGGCGACATGTAGTATGGACCATTTCGGGAGGAACACAGAATATATTTGTGAATGGCGTTTTGGCATATAGTTCATCGATTGTGTATAGCGGGGGGGTATCTACGATAAATACAATTGGATGTTCTTATAATATTGGTCCGGGCTATGCGCAATTTTTCAACGGATTCATCGACGATTTCCGCGTTTATTCTAGGGCATTGGTTCTTGCAGATGCAGTGACGCTATATACAAATCCGCCATTGAACTTTTTCATCTATATTAATGGAGTTACGGGCGCCACGGGTCCAACGGGGCCAACGGGGTCAATTGGGTCGATTGGTGCGCCTGGAATTTTCACTGGAATAATCCCGTCTAAAATGTGGACGGTGAATGATGAATTATCAAATACCCGCCAAATATTCTCGTTGCCAATGACGCAAAATACATTTATCAATGATGCGCCAATAAATACGTCGGCCTCTACGAATGGCTATCCGGCAAATACAATGACATATACATTTGGAAAGCAAGGAGACCCCACATATATGGCATTAATTGCGAATGGCGTGAATAATGGAACAATGCTTTCGCGCGATTTGAAACGGTGGAGCACATTGGCAAATACGACGAATAATATTCCATCGCGTGTATTATGGGATGGACAGAAATGGATAATTACGCAAAATGCGGCGAAATTGTTGTATAGTTACGACAATGTATCTTTCCAAACCGTGACAACGCCAATCATCATTTCGGCGATAGGATATAATGGTTCCTTATATGTGGGGATAGGAATCGGCGGTTTGTATTATAGTTATGACAGTTATAATTGGTTGCAAAGTGTGAGTGGGACGGGTTTAATCAATAATGCATCTAGTATACAAATCGGGAAAGTAATTTGGAATGGGAATCTGTGGGTAGCAGTGGGGAATGGCTCTGCGTATACGATTGCTTATTCGATGGATGGAATAAATTGGGTAGGAGTTGCGAATTCTGCTGCGATATTCAATTCGATAGGAGGTGCAATGGATGTGGCTTGGAATGGGTCGATGTTTTTAGTGGTCGGGGTAGGATCGACGGGAATTATTATAGCATCGAGCACAGACGGGGCGAATTGGACGCAGACGAATCAAAATTTGACAATATAATATTATTTTATTTTTGCAACAATGCCTGCATTAGTAAGGTTGTAGTAGTTATAAATATCATTATATTCGATGATATTGGAAGTAATAATGTTCAGGAGTTGTTATTATCGCATATGCGTATCCATAAAATTTTCAAACCCCCAATAAATTATATATATTTCAATACAATATATATAATGTCCTCCATATTTGAAAAGGCGTTATCCTTAGACTGGAATGGCCAATGTTTCGTATTAACTCTAAGAAACGAAGTTACAAATGCATACAATTATGCATTAAGCACAGACGGAATCAATTGGTCCACTTCCACACTCCCCGGGTCAAATCCGTCCAACATCAAATGGACGGGTTCCAAATTCGTAATGGATGGGCTGTCCGGAAATAACTTACTCACCAGTAAAACAGGCCGGAATTTCTCCGCCATTCCGATTCAAGGGAATGCGGCAACCTTCAGTATATACGATTTAGAATGCAATTTAGAACAAACGAACCAAATCACATTCCCCCAAAATACCACATTAGCATTGGGCGGTGTAGCCGCAGATACCACCAAAATCGCGTATTCTACCAATTCGGGAATAACATGGACCGCGTCCACCTCTGCTTCCGGCGTTTTCTCCGGTTCATGTAATGCCGCTGTATGGAATGGGAAGATATGGGTCGCTCTAGGCAGTGTCGTTATATCGGGGACAGGAAACACGATTGCAACGAGTCCCGATGGTATCAATTGGACCGGCAGAGGTGCCTATATTTTTTCCACTGCGGGTAATGCAGTGGCATGGGCGAAAGAATTGGGATTATGGGTTGCAACAGGACAAGGAACCAACGTCGCGGCTTATAGTTATGACGGAGTTTACTGGTTCGCAGGATCAAATACATCCTCTCTGCTTTCGGGGAATGACGTCAAATGGAATGGCGCAACCTGGGTTTTGGCGGGTTCAACTAATAATGTAGGTATCCTTTATAGTTCAGATGGCAAAAACTGGACCCAAGTTCAAGTCCAGAATCTGGTGATTTCCAAGAATGTGGCGATTTCTCCTAATAATTACGCACAATCATGGAATCTAGTTTCTGTAACAACAGATAATTGGCTCGTTATACGAGAAGACTCTACTGGAATGTATCAAGCGGCAATCGACGTGAGTGGGATCATATACAACACTTCTACCGTTTGGTCTACTGCGCCAACGACTTATTCCACCGGTATTTCATTGGGCTCGAATCCGGGTGTAAATGGGGCGGCAATTGCCGTTTCTGGAAATGGTGCGGTCCAATATGCACTGTTGAATGGCGCGACAAATCCCCTATGGGTTTCGACGAATTATGGCGCCACTTGGACGAACACGGTGATTGCCGCGTTTACAGGCACAAAGGTTGGATGGACGGGAATTGCGACGGATGCAACGGGTTCATATATATTAGTAACCTCGAATTTGAGTTCCGCAATGGGTGGTATATGGCTAACGACGACGGGTGCCGGAGGTGCTTGGTCTAAAATCGCGGGATATACGGGTATGAATGGCTGCTCTATGTCATCCACTGGACAATGGCAAACTACGGTGGATATTTATGGTGCGGTTTATACATCGTCTGCCTATGGTGCAGGGGGGTCGTGGACAACGGCATCTGCCCCTAATGCATTCAATACGGGAATATATCAAACACCCGCAACAAAAATCGCCATGTCATCTACGGGGAAATATATAACTGCATCATATGCATCGAGTTCTACTGTAACAACAGATGCATACAATATGATGTTATCGAGTGCGACGAATGGTGTAATGGACAATTCGGGGAATATTTATATGGGGGGAAACCAATCCGCCGGGAGTCAGATCATATACAAAATCTCTGTCTCCTCCGGAGGGGGTGGGGGCTCCACAGTTGCGCAAATCGCGAATTTGTCCGCATTAGGCGCGACGGTATTTGTGAATCAGTCGATGCCCATGGCATTAGACCAGACGAATGGGGTGCTTTATTTCAATCAAGTATCCACGAATGTAATATACAAGGTTGTCATATCCACCGGAGTGACGACGCTAGTCACGACACTTAATACGAGTTTGGGGGGACTTTCGACGGTTTCGCCTTCCGCAATGGTGTGCGATAGCACGGGGAATTTGTATGTGGCAATTGCATCTGCGGTGGGAACAACGGCGTATTTATGTAAATATACGACTGGCGGTGTATTTTCGTCGGTCAGTAAATCCGTATCCGCGGGGACTCTTTCGTTGGGAGTAGATAGGTCAAATAATCTGTATTTGAGTTATCCGAATCAGGTGGACCAATATTCATCGGCATTGGTTCTTGGGCAAGCCGGATTTTATAATTCGGGGAGATTTGTAAAATCTATGGCCTTTGACGCAGGAGGCAGCGGGTATTTTTATGATGCAGGTTCTATTGTAAAAATCTCTACGAATCCAGTATATACAAATACACAGGTGTTATTACCCTCCAATCAAACATCGTGTGTGTTACAAGACCTTTCGCAAAATATATTGATGTTGTATTCCAATACAATCAATCTATATAATTCGCAAAATATATTCATGAATACAGTTACCGGAGTAACTGGTTCGATATATAAAATGGCGTTTGATACCGGGTATAATTTATATACGATTACACAATCGGGAACTTGTAATATATACAAATATACGTATAATGGAAGCGCACTTGTGAATGTGAATGGTTCGAGTCCATATATTACAAATGCCGTGATGACGAATATTCAAGGGTTCAATATAGACACGAATAATAATATCTATGTGACGAATAACGGGAATATCATATACAAATATCTGGCGGGGAACACGACGGGATATAGCACATACGTTTCGACCACGGCGAATATTTCGGGGGCACAAGGAACCACAATCGATTCAAATAATACTTTATATTGGATTAATACCAATGGAAATACCATTGCAAAACAGTCCTATACAACATCAAATAATAATTTGGGGAATGTCATTATATCGAATCTACCAGCTGCACCATATGGCGGTCTAACAATTGATAATGCGGGTTATATATATGTCGGGACAGCGAGTAGCACGAATAATTATGTCATGAAATATTCATCCGTGGGCATTTTACAGTCACAATATTTCATTAGCAATTTGGGGTCAAATGCAACCCAGAGTTTGTATTATACAAACAATTCGTTTTATGTGGGATTGAATAGTTCAACCGTAGTATCCTCGTATAATTCAAATCAGCAAATAACCGGTCTTACTCTTCCACAATATTCATGCGTGGATTCTTTTGGGGCAATATATACGACGAATTATTCGACGGGGACCGTCTCGAAATACGGGTCTTCATCCTCAATATTTGTAAATTCTGGATTAATTTCACCATTTATGGTAGCAACAGATTCAAATGGATTTATATATATATTGAATCAATATGGAAGTACTAGTAATGGATATAGCACAGTAATTCAATATAATGCGAATGGGACTGTTAAAAACTCGAGTTTTGTTCCAGCATATGCAAGCACAAATTCATCAACATGTGGCATGGCGATAGATTCAAATAATTATATGTATGTTTCTAGTTTTGTAACAGGTAAAGTGTATCAATATCATATTAATTCATCCGGAATAATAGATAGTAGTAATGTATCATTTTATAGTGGTTCAGCAAATCAAATACAAACAGTTAATATTGATTTATCTAATAATGTTTATTTGGGATTAACCACTGGAACTATATATAAATTTACAATGCAAAATGGAACAATAAATTCAACAATTTCGGTTGGAGGTGCTGGAAATGTTTGGCAGATTGCATTTGATAGTCAAAATAATCTGTATGTTGCTGGTTCTTCATCATCCGCATCGGGGGTTTTTACTATTCAGAAATATACATCATCTTTGGTCGCATTATCATCCATAACATTATCAAATTCACTACCTTCATCACAAGGAGTAGGACTTACTATAAAGAATAATATTTTATATCTTTCAACATTTGTAAACGGAACAGTAAATATGTATAATCTATCATCTAGTGGAGCAACATATATAAAAACAATAGTTAATGTAATAGTATCTAGTTACATAACACAATTAAGCGTTGATTCAAACAATAATCTATATGTTCCGGTTTCTTTGAATGGAAATGGGGGAACGGGAGGTGGATATGTTTTGAAATATAATATAATTCCTTCTACCATTTTAAATTATATAACGGGATTATCGAATCCAACAGGGTGTGCAATAGACCCAACCAATAATCTTTATGTTTGTAATTCAGGGACTGGAATTGTGAATGCATATTCATATGGTAATACTAGTCCAATAACATATGTATCTGGATTAACAAATCCGGCTAGTTGTGTTATGGATAATACCGGGATATTGTATACACTTGCAAATTCGAAGATAACTAAAACATTAGTATCTTCAAGTAATGCTAATTATCCATATGGAACTGGATTAGGTGCTTTTTGTATAACATTTGATACCAGTAATAATTTATATGCATCATTTTCGAGTAGTCCATGGGTGGCAAAGTTTACAGTAGGCGCAAGTAGTGTAACTTTTGCATCTACTCTAGTTTCTACTGGTTGTTATGGAGTTACTTACTCAAATGGATATGTATATAGTTGTCAATCGGGGGGAACAGGATATGTTCATAGATATAATATTTCTACTTCCACCGATACTTCTAATTTTATAACAATGGCTTATCCGATGTATTGTTCGGTTGATAAATCTGGAAATATTTATGTATCAAGTTATCAAACTAGCGGATTTATTTCTATGTATAGTTCAGCGGGAGCATCATTAAATGCAAGTTTAATATCTGGAAATCAACCATACGCAACTTGTTTTGATTCACTGGGATATTTTTATGTAAATTGGACGGGAACGTCACAAATAATCAAATATTTATTGAATGGAACAACGGCACCTATATCTATGTTAACTATAACCGCAAGTGGTTCTACTCGAGGTTTAAGTGTTGATAATTTTAATAATCTTTATTATGGAACTGGCACAATAAATGTATATAGTAGTGTAACAGGAAAAATATTACGAACGTTTTCTACTACCATGGGAAGTGATGCGGGAAATTTTGATAATTCCGGTAATTTTTGGTATTGGCAATATGCAGCTGGTGCTGGTAATTTCGTAAAAACTTCATTTCCTACAACAAATTCTACAATAATAACTCCAGCTATAAATTCGAATCAATTTGCAATTGATTCATCTGGAAATTTGTTAATACCAACAAAAAAGAATACTATTTCTTCATCAAATTTCGCACTTTATGGAGTTAGTTCTTACGTTGTTGCAAACGCAAACAATGTTTGTTTCGATTCTTTAAACAATTTATATGCTACGTCAAACGTTAATCCTACGCAATATATATATAAATATTCATACGGTAATACAACTACTAGAACAACATTTCTTTCATTCTCAGATTCAGATTCCCGTGGAATAACAATGGATAATATGGATAATTTATATGTCTGCAGAAATACGATTAATCAAATACAAGTATATAATCAATCATCATCTCTAATAAACACGATATCATGTACTAATCCCTTATTTTGTTGTTTTGATAGAGCATATAAATACTTATATGTCTCTTCAATTAATTCAGTATTAAAATATGATACTAGCGGAAATAATCTTGCAACTATAGGCACTGTTACAGGTGTATCACAAATAGTATTAGACCCATATGGATATTTTTGGGCAATAGGCTATAGTGCAAGTAATACAAATGTATTCAAATTTGATTCAAGTGGAAATACATATACAACAACTATCTCTGGTGTAAATTGCAATGGAATAGCAATAGATGGGTATGGATATATTTATCTTAATTACAATCAGAATGTTGTTTATATGTATACATATACAGGTCAACTATTATCATCCAATTTGTTTACTATAACATCAGCAAACGCATTTGGTGTTGATAACTATGGAGCTATATATTCTTGTTCCTGGAGCGGAGGCATTAAAAGTTTCAATCCAAATATTATAGGAAATGTGGTTTCTCCTAGTGGTATTGCCATTGATTCTTCAAATAATATCTATGTAACCACGGGAAATACGATAACTGGTATATCTGTATCAAAATATACTTCTACTGGAAACATAATATCGCCCAACTATATTCAAGGGTCTTACATAACTCCATTAAAAAATCCTAGTTTAACAATGGATACTGCAAATAATCTTTATATAACTGATTCTAGCACAAATACTGTGAATATATTTAATACATCTACCGTTTTGTCTCAATCATTCGTTTTACAAAATTTCACCTTTCCATATCTAACATCCAATTATGGACTACAAACCAACACGAATTTATTATCCATGGATTCCAATACAAATCTTTATTATAGCCAAACTTACGCCCAGAATGGATTCAATATATATAAAATTACATCGGGATTATCGGCATCTACTTATTATTCAAATGCGGCGACTTCGAATATGGTGTCGGATACATCGGGAAATTTGTATTGGACAACCTCGGGAAATTCCATCGTGAAATATAATACAATTACACAGACACAATCCATATACACCGATATAAATAGCGGTGGAATAACTCTCTCGTTTTTGAATAATCCGACTGGTTTGGCGATTGATGTGTCAAATAATTTATATGTTTGCAGTGGAACATCAATCGCAAAGGTTGCCTATTCTAATCCATTGAATCCTAGTATCTTATATTCTGGATTTATGGTTGTTGTAGGATATCCTATTATATCGAGTAATATTGCAGGAACTGGAAATATTATGGTGAATTTTTCTGGGTTAGGATTTAATGTGTTGACATATTCAATTTATAGAAACGGAACAAATATTTATAATGGAACTCCTAATATTAATGGCAATATAACCATTATACCTCAATATTATTATGCATTTAATACAGCCGATGTAACAGGAACGAATTTGAAAAACATTACAACTGGATTATTTGATGCATCATTAAATAATGGCGCATTAATAAATTCTACTATATTTAAAATGGGAACTGCTTCATTGAGCTTAACACCTTCAGTTAATACCAGTTTTGTTAATACTTCCAATGTTTTTACTTCTACTATTAATATAAATAGCGCTGTATTATTATCAAATACTACAATGTTAATATGCACTGTTGCTAACACAGCAAACCCAATTATAGGAAATCTTATTACAGGAAATGTAGTTCAAGTAGCACAAACCATATATGGAGAAATTTCGATATCAAATAGTAAACAATACATTATTAATATGAGAGCAAATAGTACTAATATTATTTACATATTTACAAATAATAATGGTATTATTACTCCATATTCAACCGCATCAGTGACATTCCCTCAAAATATTAGTAATATACAATTTTCGTTTAATGATACAAAATTACTTATATCTGGAACAAATGGATCTATATTTTTAAATGCATGGAATAATGGTTCACCAACAACAACAATGAGTGCCCAACCAAATATATCCTTTCCAAATGTAGGTTATCCAAATAATTGGTGGCAAAATATTACTACAAATAATAGTGGTTCTTTAATTGCGTATATAGATAATGGTGACCGTACCAAATTATATTATGCAAGTTGGAATGCTACTAATTCAAATTACAATACAGCTTCATCAGTTAGCATTAGTGCTTCGGGAACAGTATTAGGATGTACAGGTTTACAATTTACGCCAGATTCTTCTATTTTGTATATATCTTTTTGGAATTCTACTTCAAATTCTATTTATTATTCAGTATGTAATGGTTCAACTATTGGAAGCCCTTCTGTCGTGTCGGTTTCTCCTTCCGGACAACCAGTGATATATATGGCAAATTCGATTTTATATTATATTAATCTGGGAACACCAACAGTTAATCAAATAATTAATTCAATAACATATACTTCCCAATATGCAAAACTTCCTTCAAATATAAGTATTCTTTCTAGTGGTATATCTATTTCTACTTGGATATACCCATCATCATTGACTGGGACTATATTTGAACTCGCTAATGGTGCAACATCGGATAATATCATATTTGGTATTAATAATGGATATTTGACATCCTCTGTGTATTACAGTTCTACTCCTTATACAACAACAACTTCTAGTAATCCGGTGACAATTAATTCATGGAATCATGTTGTTTGGACTCTTTCCAATACAAATCCTTCAATTTGGACATTTTATGTGAATGGAACGGCTATTATTAGTACTACTTCAAATACTATATATCCAAATATAACTATCAGAAATATTAATTATATTGGTCAATCGAGTAATACATTATTTACCCCTTATTCAGGTTATATAGATGATTTACGTCTTTTTTATGTATTGTTGCAGCCGAGTGAGGTTTCTACTATATATGGAAATACTACAAATCCAACGATTACACGAAGTAATTATATATATATAGATACAAATGTTATAAATGGACAAACCTACAATTATTCTATAGTTGCGCAAAATACATCAACGACCATACTTCCGTATTCATTAGCAATAGATTTAAGTTCTAATATTTATGTTTTATTGGCAGGCTCTCCTCCACATACTATATACAAAATTACATCAGGGGGGGCTTCCGGATTAATTTATTATTTAGGTAATACAACGAATGGACTTTATTATGGATACGGAATTGCAGTAGATACATCAAATAATCTCTATGTGGCATCGATTAACGCTTCTCAAACAATGACTAGTGTCAATCGTATTTCTGCGTCTGGATCATATACAACACTTTTCACGGTCAATGCGACAAACTCATTTACGTCGGGATATTCTGCATTATCCATTGACCCCTATAATAATTTATATTTGTCGGTCGGTAATACTGTGACCAAATATAATATTGCGAGTCAAACAACTGGCAATTTTGCCGTATCGACATCGGCTCCCATTTCATTGGCATTCGATGCGAATTTCAATACTTATATGATGGATACTTCATACAATGTTCATATAGATAAAATGCAGATAGGGTCGACGCGATTGATGAATTCGCCGAATTATGGGTTATCCGGTTCGTGGGTTGCGGGAAATCTCTCAAATATTTCGGATATTGCAATTTCCGGAATATTACAAAGTGTTATTTCCAACGGAACGGTATATGCATCGACAAATGGTGGTTCGTCCTTCATCGCAACTCCCCAGATAAATTGTATATCGGTAAGTATTTCGCAAAATGGCGGGTTATTATCCACGGTTATGACAAGCGGGTCGATTTATTATTCGTGTTCATTTGGCAATTCTACAAATCTGATTTGGAATGGTCGAGCATGGATAAACGTAATTTCGAACAATTTGTATATTACAAGTGTCGATGGTATTAGATGGAATTCGGTATCTGTCGGAATTTCGAATGCGGCTACTAATATGGTATATACCGAAAAATCGCAAACGACTCTTTTGTCGTCGGGTTCGTCCGTATATTCGACCTATACAAACAATTACGGGAATTTGTCGGTGGGGGCTCTTTCTTTCCCCGTTTCGGCTCTCATATTCAATGGTTCATATTATTTGGCGGGTGGGAATGTGGTAGCCACCAGTGTAGATGCGCAAACATGGACGGCGGGTAATGCCATATTGGGGATGTCGGCTATTAAAACGTTCGCGTGGAATACGCCCGACCAAGGCACCGCTTCAATTAAGCCCATGACCATTGCGATGGGGCAAGGAAATACAAATACGATAGGCTATAGTTATGATGGAATCCAATGGTATGGCGCGGGTTCATCCGTTTTCACCGCTAGAGGGAATAAAGCGGTCTGGAACGGACAAATCTGGTGTGCAGTGGGTGCAGGTGTCAATTGGGTTGCATCATCTTATAACGGAGTCGTTTGGACGGGGCGTAATACATATATGATGAATGAGGGATATGATATTGCGTGGAACGGGGTTGCATTTGTTGCGGTAGGGATAGGCGCAACCCCCATAGTGACAAGTCCAAATGGGATTAATTGGTATCCAGTTGCGAATTCTATTTCAATTTTCACGAATTATGTTTCTTCTATTGTATGGACGGGATATATATGGATGGCGTATGGTTCTTCTGCATCCGGTCCAGTGGTGGGTATTTGCACGAATCCGAATGGAACTACATGGACAACTAAAACAGTTGCCAGTCTTTCTCTAACTCCGAAAACACGTCCTATCGTAACCAAAACCAACGTTCTACATCCTTTGACGACAACATCGGGAACTACGTATTTATATTCTACCGCAGATTTGTATGGAAATGCCGTATCGGGCAATGTGAATCTAGTTTATCCAATCAACGGAAATTTGACGGGGCTGACAATGCCCATAGTGACTGCATCGGTATTTGACGGATATAATTATTTGGTAGTGGATGTATCGGGTAATGGCGGATTAATGACGAACCAAGCGTCAAATACAAATTTGGCGTTTACTTCAACGTATGCGGGTTCTGCAATCTCGACGAATTTGTCGACCGTAAATGGTGGGGCATATAATGGCAAACTAGTAATGCTGGGTGGTTCGGCGACAACTGGCGGGAATGTGATCACATACAACACTTTTGGCACAGGGACTTCGTCGCAATTTACTGCGGCTACTTCTGCCAATCTTATATTCACACAGGTCAATGGGTTGGCGTCGAATTCGGGATATGGTCCGATTTATGTGGCAAATGCGCTGTATTTGAATGTGGGAGATAAATTATCCATGGTGGGTCCGAAAGCGTATTCGCAAACAATTGCACCTACTACAAATATAACGGTGAATTTGTTGAATACTGCGACAAATCCGCAGAATATTGCAACTGTATACCCGAGTGTTACTCCTACTAAATAATGCCGACGACACAGTCAAAATTCATTTAACCCAAGATGTTATATAGGATCAAATATAACATCTTGCTGTTTCCAACGCTACTTTCCGCTGTTTCCAACGCTACTTTCCGCTGTTTCCAACGCTACTTTCCGCTGTTTCCAACGCTACTTTCCGCTGTTTCCAACGCTACTTTCCGCTGTTTCCAACGCTCCTTCCATCCACTGTTGATTATCGCTCGAATAATGTTCTCCACACACATACAATCCTCGTTCATTCCCATAGTGTAATATCGCATCTTGGCAATTTTTACTATTTGTTCCTATACCCCAATATCCGACTCCACACTCCCAATAACAAACGGTTGTATGTTTCGGATAAGGGATTTTTATGCCCAATGCCTCTTGTATATATGTTCGTATCGCCATATTCACCCCCCGAATGCCACGCGTATTTTTCAACTGTCGCCAAAATTGCGCGTATTTATTATCTGTATAAGATATCATAATTATACCCCGAGATTCATCTATCGGTATGACCATTTTCAATGGATTATTTACGTGAAATTTGGACATTCCCGCGAACCAAACGTTCGTCGCATTTTTAGCTATAGGGAACACCGAATAAATTCGGCAAAGAGGTGCGCATTTTATTCCCTGGATAGAATCGCGTATTGGACGGAAGATTTTCCAATCTACAATGATATTGGACGGAAGCGCACATATACACTTATTCGCATGAATATAAAAACGCCCCACTCCCCGCAGTATTTTGCCATATACTTGAAATCCGGGGCTCAACTCTTTTATGCCACTAACCGAATGTTCCGTCAAAATAGTTGCCCCCGGATGGTTTATTATAAAATCGCGCATTTTGTCTATTATCTGGGATAGCCCCCCTTTCAATCCATAAAATTGGTTCTCAGATGATAGCTGTTTCATCAAATGAATACAATCCGATGCATTCATAATGACCAATTCAGAATAATACCCGAAAAAATCCAATATATATTTCACGTGTTTTTTATCCAATATTTCTTTTGCAAAATCGATAAAAGAAATATTTTGCAACCTTTTCGTGCGCGATTGCGCAATTACATAATCAATGAGGTTGCGCAATATATCCTCACCGTTCTCTAGTTTGCCCTTTTTTACGTCATATATATCGAGTTGATTCCCGTTTGGCACAATGTTGTGTGATAATCCTAGTTCCCGGATAAGCTTGTTAATACGAATATGGCTTTTACTAAATCTACCCGCACCCGCTTCTACCGTCATCCATGGTTCAGATATTGTATATACGCGACCTCCCAAATAGTCTCCTTGTTCCAACACAACCAAATTCGTTTTCGGATTTTTTTTCAATATTTTATATGCACAATAAAGTCCCGAAATACCACCACCAATTATTATATACTCATACATCATGATTAACCGCTCTTATATTAGTGTTATATTTTACCACAGCATGAATCAGTATTTAGAATAAACGTAGAACAATATAGTGATATAGGATATATTGCAAAAAAATGTCATTAGCCACTTTGAAGAAAAAGACGAAGGCTCTTTTTAATAATCCCCATATTGGCGATAAATATGGAAAATATTCGAATATGAGTGCATCTCGCATGAGTAGTTACGGGAATGGGTTTGTCGGGTTTTCGCTCAATGGAACACATCGAAGTCAAGGATATATAGGACAATCCATGCAACAACGACACTTCCCCAGCACACCTATGCGCGGAAATGTGGCTCGTGGGCATGGCGGCAAATATGGGCAATATTCCGCGAATAATGGTCATATAATTCAATCGGGGGTTGTTAGTCTCAATGATTCGAGCGTGGTTAAAAGTTCTGTAATGAATACACAAGGATATTATCATACGCATTACCGCTGGATATGGCGACCGCAACCTTATACTTCAGTAAAACCGAATAATTACAATGAATTGGGGAATCAGCAAATACATACCGAACATCTAGCGAAATGTGCGGTGGCAAATGCAGATAAAAATATGAAAGATAAAACCTTGATGAGACCATGTTCTCAAGGTTGCTATAAAACGGCCAAACACACCGTTTTAATGGGTGAAGTCATGGATATAACTCCGGTTCAGAATATTACAAAACCAGAGAAATTTACTGGCGCGCATAATTCGAGCTATCATATTGCATATCTAACGAATCATTGTGCGAATAATGATGTATTTCATACTCCAAATAGCACGAATAATATGCCGTTTGGTTGTTCAAACCCCAGAAAATAATTTCGGAGAGGTGATACGAAAAAATTGATTCATTTCAAATATAAATATGAAAATGTATATTTATATTTATCATGGAAATGTTTTTGAAGCCCCCTTCGACCGTTAGATCACATACAACTTCTTCTACGCCTTCGGCGGCGGCGGCGCCGAAGGCGCTCTTTGCCCGAGTTTTAAAGAAACCATTGGACCAAATCAATTTAAAACCATGTTTAGTGCCAAACATCGGCGAGTCTATTGCCCCCGATGAACCGCCGACAAACGAAAAGGCAAAGCCGGCGACTTTTCCAGAGGGGGAAAAAGAAAAATTAATAGAATTATATTTCCAAACATTCACGCCCAAACAATTACAAGCATATCACATCGCGAAGGACCATTTAGATTCGACATTTCAATTGGAAAAGAGTAACGGTTTTTTAGAATGGAAATCGAAATTTCTAAAGACCGCAGTGTAAAGATGCAGAGTTATTTTTATAATCACGATACGAAAAACAATTATTTTGAACTTCGGCGTTTTTTTCGAGCCCATCTAATAGTGCCGACGAGAATGTTTTTATTGTCCGGCCTTTTTTAGGAACGGGTTGAAGAAACGAAAAATTGGACATTTTCCCCAAATATAAAAATTTATTTTTCATCCGTTCTTTTTCTTGTATAATGGGGGGAATAGGCGTTTTCAGAAATGCCAACTCTTTATTTAAAAGGTCGTCAAATGGGTCTTTTTTTGTGGGTGCAACTTTCACTTCGTCGTATTTTTTCAATCGCACGAAAGGCGAATTATCCGTGTTTCCCAATTTTACACTATAATCTGTTTTACCAGGGTCGACATCCTTCTTCTTTTTCTCATCTATGAAATGAACTTGTATAAGCGGCGAACTGTCCGTAATATTTTCATCCATGAAAAAATCCAAACATCTGTATGTGATTACATATTGACTTGCTACTGCATTTAGGATATCATACGTTATTGCACTTTGGTCGCAAAAGTAAGCAAATCCCAATTTATATGGATTATAATACATTGCAATATTTCCTCTCGGAGTTGTCATATACAAAATTCGCGTCTTCCATTTTGATTCATGGATATTTTTATCGTCGGAAAATATGGAGAAATATTCTTTTTTGTCATAATAAAATCCCTCGATGTTTTTGTTGACACTGCATGTGTCGGATTTGTCATATAATTTAAATTTATTAAATGCTTTTTCGGAAAATGCTTTTTCGGGAGATATATCGCCTACTACGCGTGTTTGTAATATATAATCATTATCGGCATCGTCGAACAAAAAATCGGCAAATCCCGCCCAGAAGTCATTCATGACATTTGTCGTTAGTTTAAATATCTGAATTGCATAAAAAAGAAGATAAGTGAATATAAAAAAAGGTTCCATTCCAGTAAATTTGACAAGGTCTTTTTGCATGTTTGTATCTGCGTTTACCGACATAATATATGGTTTAATATTACACGTATTTTTTATACTGTTTATGAAATAGGTTTCTCAATTTGACTCCGACGCAACGCAAATAAATTTTCCATTTCAATTGTCAAAACGGGGACTTGAATTCGTTCGTATGTTTTCATCGGATTGTCGGGGTGCATACATACCAGATACATGTCTGTGATTTTTTTCCCGTATTTTTCTTCCAATATTTTTTTGTATGTATTTAATTGCAATGAATAATGCCAAAAATTGGTATCGGGGAAATGTCGGATGCATTCAGTGGTTGCCATTTTTGCAAAGTGACTATCATGAACAATTTCTTGGCATCTTTTCCAGTCATATATTTGCAATGTTCCGTCTGGATTTTCGAAAATCATGTCAATCGACCCCGAGAGTTTGAGTTCTTCGTAATAAATCATCCATTCGGTGCGATACGGTTTCAAATGCGGAAAATCGGCGACAAATTGTCGGAAAAAGGAGAATTCGATAGAATCATTTTCAAAAGATTCGTCGTTGTAATATTTTTCAATGTCATTATGCATTTTCGTTCCGCTACCAGATGCTTCATCGCGTTTTTTGTCCCACATCTGTTTGATAGATTCGCGTGTCATTCCGTAATATTTATAGGTAGGGTCATTCCAATTTCGGCCTTTCATCATTTTATCAATCACATCATCTGCGTCAAAATGCGAGAAATGACTATGATTCCATGTGGTAACGGATGTGTATCCTTTTTCACCGTGAACCGTATATATATGCGGTCCTTCGTCGAATTCGATAAATGCATCTCGTTCATGCGGATTTTCCAAAGCTAATTTAATCGGTGCATTTCGAGCAGTCATGATGATAATAGGATGATATAAAATTATGTAAAGCAAAGTTTAAATGATTTTATAGGATCAATTTTACAATAGGTTATATAATAAAATTGATTTAAAAATATAATAATAATACAGTTGGTAAACTAATATAAATAGTATGGAAAACAAACAATTAAAAGGGTTAAAACGCAATACAATTGACAAATATTATACAAAACCTATTATTGTCGATTTGTGTTTGAAATTCGTAAAAACCCATATCGAAATAGGGTCGACTGATTTAATCATAGAACCAAGTGCCGGGAATGGTTCTTTTATCCCGGGTATAAAAGCATTAACGACTCATTTTAAATTTTACGATTTAGACCCCGAAAATGAAGAAATTGTAAACCAGAATTATTTATTGTATGACTATACGAAGTCCAAGGCCGATTTTCATAATATACATATAATAGGAAACCCCCCCTTTGGTCGGCAATCTTCTACGGCCATTAAATTTATAAAAAAATCATGCGAATTTTGTAGTAGTATTTCATTTATACTACCCAAAAGTTTCAAAAAAGACAGTTTGAAGAAATCGTTTCCCTTGCATTTCCATCTTATATTTGAAACCGATTTGCCCGATAATTCATTTTTAGTGGATGATATAGAACATAATGTCCCGTGTGTATTTCAAATTTGGGTGAAAAAGGAATATAACCGTGTTGTAAGTGAAAAAATCGAACCGTTCAATTTTAATTTTGTTGGGAAAACGGAAACCCCGGATATATCTTTTCGTCGTGTTGGCGTGAATGCCGGAATGATAGATGAAAAAATAGATGAAAAAAGTGCGCAGTCGCATTATTTTATCAAATTTACAAATGGCAGAACGGTGAATGATAATATAATACAATTATCTCAAATACAATATGAATTTAATAATACGGTCGGTCCTAAGTCTATTTCGAAACAAGAATTGATATTGAAATTTAATCCGCTCTTATAACTCGAAAAAGGTTGCGACAATATTTTGTATATTTCCGGCATAACACAATGTATTTTGTTCAAAACCAATTTCAAATAATTTATACGCTTTGTTTGTTTTACTTTTGAATTGTATTTCGTTGCAAACCACGCATAATAATTTACTATGTTCATTATTATGTTTATTATTTTCGATGTATTTTGAACCTCGGTTAAGCTGTTGTCCTCCTCCCCACAAATCTAATTGATTCATGCCGATAATAATTTTATTGGTTGATTTTTCCAGAATATACCAATCTGGGATTTCGCTTGTAAAATGAGTTTTGCATTTTTTTTCGAAGCATATTTCAAACCTCTCTTCGTCCAACTTTAATTCTATAATGAACATTTTTATTATATGATTGAACCGGTTCCCTCGTATAACTCCCTTTGTTCCGGCTGGTATTATTTCTAATAAATATTCTTCTACTATTTTTTCTTTTATGTTCTGATTGGTATATTTATCTAGTATATTTTCTAGTTTGCTGATTTTGATTTTTACTGAGTTGGACTCTTTATATTGAGGTAATAAATTTTCATCTGTGATTTGGAGTGATATTTCATTAGAAAATTCTCTTTTTATTCGTGCATTTATTTCTTCCATGGTTATTTGAGTGTATCGTATAGTAAATGTATGTGTATTGCATATTATTATTTTTTTGTAAATCAATTTTACAAAAAAATCAAAGTATTCAAATGTGTATGGGAGTTTGATTTATTCAATGCCGGGGATTGAGATGGCTATTTTTTCGAATAGCCATTTTTTCAAATATGCCAAACTTTTTTCGATGGATTCGCCGTATAAGCAGATTTTTTTTTGATTTTGGCTGTCTATATCTATATCTTCGTTGGCAAATTTTTCGTAATTTGTGTAAAAATATTTATTTATCCGCGAAGTTAGTTCTTTATAGATATTTGCAAAATCTTCGGAGGAAGATTCTCGCCATGTGTTGTTTTCGTATATATAAAATATTCCGATTTTCTGTTTGAATGCCATGATGGGCAGAAGGGATGCAGTCCCAGCCTTTGGCAGAAGGGACAAACCCTCGGTCCCAGCCTTTGGCAGAAGGGATGCAGTCCCAGCCTTTGGCAGAAGGGACAAACCCTCGGTCCCAGCCTTTGGCAGAAGGGACAAACCCTCGGTCCCAGCCTTTGGCAGAAGGGGCGAAGCCCCCATAGAATTGGTATATGATCCAATTGCATAAGCAAACAGCTGTTTGACACCATACATTACATTATTCGCCAGACATACTGTAATAAATTCATCATCAATTGGAAACGATTTTATCCAATCAGTTATCCCGTTATATGGCCGGAATTCATTTAAATAATCTTTAATATATCTTCGTTTTCGAACATATTGGTTTTGCTGCATCTTTTTCATTTCGTGTTTCATTCTTTGCATTTCTTCCGCAATTTGTTGAAATGCAGACAAAATGCTATCGGGTGCAGCATTTACGTTTTCCAAATAATTTTCAATGGGAAAATTTCCCCGTTTTTTTGAATTTTTTTTCTTAGAAGACCATTTCATTGTATTGACGAGAATACATGCTTTCTCGTGTTCTTCCATAGACAATTCCGTGAATTTTGTATTATTGCAAAACTCACATACAAATTCGGGTTTTAGCATATTCGTTACTAACATATGTAAATATTTTTCTATTTCCATTATAAGAATCACATACATCAATTTTATGCGCATGTTTTTTACGACGAATTCGAAAATAATCGTTCAAGATGCGATTGCAAGTGCATCCAAAATAGTTGGTTCTACACAATCCACCCCCTTATATGATGCTGCTAGATCCTATACATCATTACAAGCGAATATGTTTAGCAGATTGGGTGTCGTTCCTACTCATTGTTGGTCTTGTGGTAAATAATGCGATTTAGGTTTACTGGAATATAGGAATATAGGGTCCGAAGAAACGAAGAAACGTGTGTAATGTTCATATAACAATATCGGTGATTATCCTATACATGTATTTTGACAAGGAGTCTTTTTTGCAACCAAAGGTTGCGCAATACGGGAGTCATATGGTAATGACAAATGTGCAAAAAGAAACAAAACGAAAATATATCAATATTGATACAAGGTTTAGGGAGGATGATGTAAATTATTCAGAACATATCATTTCATTGCCCGAACCAATTACAGATGTTAAATCAATTATGGCGATTCACTGTGAAATACCGATGACATTTACAAATATTTCAGCGTCATTCGGGAATAACGGGTTCGTCATTGGAAATGCCACCACATCTACGGTTATTACAATTTCAGACGGGAATTATTCAGCATCGGATTTACAGACGGCTATAAATAAACAATTAAAGGTTGCACTACCCCAAACAACATGTTCTATAACAAATATAATCGATGCGAGTTTCAATGGATCCTATACAAACTATTTCACCACCTTTACAAATACGGGGGGGTCCAATGTATTTATTAATTTCGCGGTTTCTACTGCATCGGGAGATACGGGAAATAACAGATATAGTTTAAAAGGGAGATTAGGGTGGGTTTTAGGATTTCATTCGCAACCTCAATATACGATTTATCCAACCAAGTCCTTAACCTCAAATTCAGTGGTGGATTTAAACGGTCCGAGATATTTGTATTTGATAGTGGATGAATTTTCAAAGGGGAATCAAAATTCATTCATTTCGCCACTTTCGTCATCATTTATAAATAAAAACATTTTGGCCCGTATTAATTTGGATAAACAGAATTATCCATTTGGGGCCATTTTGCCGGCGAATTTATATTCGGGGTCATTATTGAGTGATAGGCGATGTTATAATGGGAAAATCGATATACAAAAATTGAAAATTCAATTAGTGAACGAATATGGAAAACCAGTGAATCTTTGGAATATCGATTTTTCATTTTGCTTAGAGATGGAATACGAATAATGGAAAATGTAAAAAATTGATTCTAAAAATAGTATAGAAATAATATCATATATTATTTGTGTAATGGATAAACAACTTTTGAGTAGAGAGCAAAAATATGCGTATGAGAAATTCAAACGTGGCGAAAATTTATTTATAACGGGACCGGGTGGAACAGGAAAAACGGCGTTAATCAAATATTTGGTTTCTCACATGAAACGGACAAACAAACCCTATCAAGTATGTGCAATGACTGGTTGTGCCTCTGTCCTTTTAAAATGCAACGCGCGAACACTGCACTCATGGAGTGGTATAAAATTGGCGCGTGGCCCCATCGACCAAATTATTGGAGGTATTCAATATAATAAATCCGTTGTAAAAGCGTGGAAAAAAATAAAGGTTCTCATTGTGGATGAAGTGAGTATGATGTCGAAAAAAATCTTTACCCTAATAGAAGCGATTGCTCGTAATATACGAAGAAACAACATGCCGTTCGGTGGAATTCAAGTCATTTTCACGGGAGATTTCTACCAATTACCTCCCGTAGGTAGTGCAGGTGAGCCCGATTCTGCCCAATTTTGTTTTGAATCCGAAAAATGGCGCGAGATTTTCCAGATTGAGAATCACATAGAATTAACGACAATGTTTCGACAAACGGATCCTATATACATTCGCATTCTTTCTCAGATTCGCGAAGGGTCGATTGACGATGAAAGCCGTGATATTTTACGCAAATATGTCAAACGCGAGGTGGACGATACGAATGCAAATGGGTGTATTCCCACGAAACTTTTCGCCATACGTTCAAAGGCGGACTATGTGAATTCGGCCATGTTTGCAAAGTTGGAAGAGGAAGAGGTTGTATATGATCTAATGAAAAAGACGGATTGCGTTGTATACATGGATAATGGTAAATCGTTCGATAAAGAAACGGCGAAACACTGTTTATCCATGAAACCGCAAGAAATTGAATATGAATTAAATCAATTAATCACGAATACGGATATGCCGGCTAAATTGGCATTGAAAAAAGGCGCATTGGTTATGTTAACATATAATTTAGACGTGGAATTAGGTATATGTAATGGTTCACAAGGTATCATTGTTGATTTTGATAAAGGATTTCCGATAGTAAAATTCTCAAATGGTGTTCAACAGCCCATCGAAATGCAATATATTCAATCCGAAGAATATCCCCGGGTTGCGATAGGACAGATACCGTTGCGTTTGGCGTGGGCGATGACGATTCATAAAATCCAAGGCGCGACTTTAGAAATGGCGGATATGGATTTGGGTAATACGATTTTTGAATATGGCCAAACGTATGTGGGATTATCTCGTATTAAAAGTTTAGATGGTTTGTATTTGTCGGCATTTCATGCGCATCGTATAAAGGCGAATCCTACGGTGACCGAATTTTATCGGGGTATTCCGCGTATTTCAGACGAATTGTCTCTGTCTAGTAGCGCAGAAAGTTCAGATAGCGAATCTCATGTATCAGTGGATTCGACACCGGAAGAAGCAGAAGAAGCAGAAGCAGACCCAAAAACGATTTTCGAAAAATTTAAGTGTCCATCGGAAGAGTCTTCCGTGAAAATTGTTCATTTATAGTAAAATGTCTCAATAATGTATAATGGTTGCGGCATCTATTTTACCAGTTACTATATACAAAAACCAGCTCTATTTTTTATTCGGTAAAGAAAATGAAATGGAAGATTCAGCAAAAGGGTTTTCCGATTTTGGAGGCGGTGTCGAATCAGGAGAATCCATTATGGACGCGGCATATCGCGAAGGTTCCGAAGAATTATGTGGATTTTTAGGAAATCCAGCGGAATTAAAAAAACGCATAAAAAATAGTGGCGGAACATTTCATTTGGAACACAATAATTATCACATACACATTTTTTATATGGACTATGATGAAAGGTTGCCACATTATTTCACACAGAATCACCGTTTTCTCTGGAATAAAATGGACCGTGAACTTTTGAATTCGAGCAAATGTTTCGAGAAACAAGAGATTCGTTGGTTTTCCACAGATGAAATGGAATCGCCAAAAATACAAAAACAATTCCGTCATTTTTACGTGGAAATGGTGAATCTTATCTTGGAAAATATACAAAATATTAAGCAGTTTATCAAGAGAAAACCCCAATTTTCTGGTAGAAAAACCAGAAAATCGAGAATAGGAGGCTGACTAGGAAAAATCTAGAAAATATTATATAGAAGAATGAATAACGCCGAAATAGGAAAAGGTTATATCATACATCAAACATTTGTAAATGGAAATCCAGTGGAAGAAGAAAGGGAAGATTTCCTAATGAAAAATGGTATAATGAAAACGAGAAAAATACGCAAAACTTTCCGAAATCCTTTAGAGAAACGGGTGAGGTTTCAAAGTCCTATGAATAAACCTCATATATTCTCCGTAAACCCGGAGAGAATGCCGATTTCTGTATACAAGCAACCCGTCGATAGTATTCTTATAAACAGAATCCGAATGCAAAAACAAAAAAAGGTTGCGAAAAAGAAATCTAAGAGAACACGAATCTCAGTCAAAAAGGGGAATAAACGTCAAAGTGCGAGAAAGAACAAAAGATAAAATCCATAATAATTGTATATTATTATGGCTTCAACAAATAATCCATATTTGACAGGAGGAACAAACAATAACGGGATTATTTCAAAAACCACCACTATTACAAATTCGCTTCAAGTAAAAGGTGCTATATATGGCTCACTCACAATTGACGGTAAATTGTATGTAAATGACGATACCACTTTCAATTATAAAATATACACATTTGGAGACATTACCATTGGAAATTCGGCTTCGCGCAAACTCACTATATATAATACATCGACCATCGTAGGCGACACATATCAAAAAGGCGATTCTTATATTACAGGAAATGCAACCTTTATGAATCACCTTTACATGAACCAAGCTCAAACCCAGTTTTTTTATGGGTCAAATACAGGGATTGGATTAAACAAAACAACGCCCGAATGCACTTTTGATATTTACGGAGGTTTAATACAAAGTCTCAATGTCTATACATCGCAACCTCAGAATATAAACACAATTGCGCAAAATGCGACGAATAATGGCATCAATGTATATGCCGACCGCGCCACTTCTGCCGTTCAATTCTACAATGATTCCACGATAGGCGCCGTTATTTCCAGTGAATCCGCCGATTCGGGGGATGCTAATATCAAATATACTCGGGGTCGAAATTTGACCATTGAAGTCCAGCAAAATAACATACAAATCAATCCCAATGTGGTCACGGTATCCACGAGGAATGGAACAAATCACGTAAATGGCGAATCGATGTTGATATATGACACATCCGCAGGACAATATTTCAATAATGGCATATACAAACCATCTGCTACGGGCTCCGCCCTTACGCTAGTTGCAGCAGATAATACATCGACTACATTTCTGAATATAACGGCTCCGAATCAGATAGGCGGATTATACGGCGGTGGTGTTTATCCGAACGACAATAGTCGCGGGATGGCGACAATAGGTTGCAATAATGGCGCAGGTAATTATACACCAGCGATAACAGTAGTATCGGGGAATAATGCGGTGCGATATTTTTCATCTGTGGGTATAAACACATATAAACCACAAACGGAATCTTATGTATTGAATTTGAATGGACCAATGCGAATAGACAATGGCGATGTGACATTGATAACTTCTTGTGCACCCAGACAATTAGTCTGTTTTGATTCTTATTTTGACGCATCAAATTCACTGGTTTCTTTTATTTGTAGCGACACATCATCTCTGAATTTATATGAATCGCAAAATAGTCGATTTCCGCCATATATAAATTATTATTCTTCGTATTCCATTTCAAATGGAACAAACTGGTTGCAACCTATCTTGTTTGATAGTATTTCGGCTCAATTAAACATCCAAATTTCGAACATTTTCATTGCCAATAACAGTCAAATTTTATTGGGATTCAATTCAAATTTCTTCTATTGTAGTTTGAATTACGGGAAAGAATGGCAACAGTATCCAGTATCATCGACGGGAACAAATAATATATTTTCGAATTCGAATTATATTTTCTTCTCTAGTGGTTCGAAATTATATTATATACCATCCTCGGGGTTAACCACTATCGATACAAAATTGCTTTCGGAACTATCGATTGTTCCTAATAATAACATTCAATCGATTTATGGAAGTGGGTCATATACATATATTGTTTCAAATACTACAGTTCAAGTATTGCAGACTGACCAGGTGAAAAACGAATTTATTCCTTCTATTCCAAATCAAATAAATATATATCCGAATATTACGCTGGGATTTCCATTTAAATATATATATGTTCGCGCATCTCAAAATACGGTCGTTGTCGTAGGGCAAAATATCATCAGTTGGTCTTCGAATCCTACCATTGATGCATCCTGGAATTCTATACCGACGGGAGGAATTCAATTCAATCGCGCATATATTTATAATCCGCTTAATTTACTTACTCCTACGTGTGTAATTTTGGCGGGGAATGGCGCGGCAATATGGATAACAACCGATTTGATAAATTGGGGTCCACTTGCCCCAGGATGGTTGGATGCATCGGGTAAAGCATCGATTTTGACAAATCCGGCGATTAATTACGTGGGTGTAGGGATGACGGATCCAAATACGTTTATTTTTACCACAAGTGGGGGTCAAGTATATAATTGTTTTTTGCCAAATATATTCAACCATGTCAATAATGATGTATTGGATATTTGCGGAAATATGGCGATTTCAGGGGATATTCACGTGAATGATCAAGGCGCCATTATCTCGAACAATGAGAAATTTCGCCTAGTAAATGAGGGAGTAAATCGTCTGTATATGGCAGGAGATGCAACGCGTATTGTAATGGGGAATTCACTATTGGGAAATACGATAGTTCGAAATAATTTCAATGTGAATATGAATGCATCAGTGAATAATAATTTATATGTAAGTCAAATATATTCTCAATCCGACAATATAGTAAATATAAGTTCTTCTGTTGGTGGAGGGGGTGGTATAAGAATTGGCAACCCAATAACTACAACACCCAGCCCAAATAACCCAACCACCACGCAAATTGATATAGGTGGATATCAGGATTTTATTAATATTAATGGGAATATTACATATTATGGGCATCAAACTTCAATAGGTTCGGCAAGCACTTCTACTCCGTATGCTATATACAATGATACGAATGTGATTCCAGGAAGTAGCGGAATTCTTAGAGCTGGTTTTTATATCGTTGATAATGGAGAAGTAGGTAGCTCAAACCCAATAACTGCAATACAAAAAGGTCTTCCTATCTCCTATATGAATGTCGGATATGATAGCAATTCGTTGATTTTTGCGGCGTGTGGGTATAATAACAATATCGTGGCACCCGGGTATAATCCAAACCCGGTGAAATTAATGTTGAATAAAATCACAACTCCAAATACGGGCGGAACAAATGAAAGGAAAAATAGTATAATGATTGTGCAACCCGGGGTTGAATTTAATCAAAAATCAGACTGTAACTACCAAATAACATCCTCTTATTTTGATTTGAATCAGATTCTAAAACGTAACGCAGACACGAATGCATCAGATACAAATATACAAGATTCGTGTGGAAATTTATTAGGCTCTGTTCAGCAAATAGATACGAATTTGACGATTTTGGGAACTATGATGCTTAATAAAGGTGCAAATAAAGGGACGGCAATTTCAAATGCGCAACTTGATATTAATGGGAATATAATGACTACTAGAATAGGGGTAGGAACAATGACTGTTCGTCCCGATGCCAATAGTTTGGATGTATTCGGAAATATATATTATGGTGGGGGATTGAACCAATATGATTATCCAGTTACGAGCGGTAATTATGCATATAATTCGCTCGATAATTTGACATTGGGACAAAAAAATCCAAACAATGTTGCACTGACGGTATATGGAATTGCTCGTTTTCAGAATACGCAGGATGCAAAAATCGGAAATTCAAATGCAGGTGCAGTTGAAATTGTCGGTGGATTAGGTGTAACTGGTCAAATAGATTGTAGTTCGAATTTATTCGTTAGCGGCCATACAGTAGTAAATGGGTATTCATTTTTAGTAGGAAATGTTGGTATAGGACAATCTGACCAAGGAACCTCATATGGCGCAAATTACACTTTGGATGTTCTTGGTATCACAAATATTTCACAGAATTTGTTTGTAGGAAATGATTCATCTTTCAATGCCAATGTTTTCATTCATAGTAAAATAGATAGCACATCACTTGGAAGTGGTGCGCTCATTGTAGATGGTGGAGTTGGTATTGGGAAAACGCTTTTTGTAAATACGATTAATTCAAGTGGTCAAGCAAAGGGAAATATAGGAACTACTTCGTTGTCGTATAATACTGCTATAATAAATAATCTGCAACCCGATACTGGAAATACGGGGACAGTAGGGTCTTCTGCTTATTATTATCAGAATGGGTATATAAATAATATCCGGGGAAACATTACGAATCTGGGGATAATTGGTTCTCCGGGGGTTGCGTATCAAACTGGATATTTTAATAATGTCTTGACCGATGGCTCGAATAATGGTGGGACAATTGGCAGCGGAACAACTAATTACTATAATACAGGATATATTAATAATATACAACCGGTTGTAAATAATACGGGAAATCTGGGAACAACTGCCTACTCATACAATACAGGCGTAATAAATAACTTGCAACCTTATTCAGGAAATACGGGGACAGTAGGTTCTTCTAGTTATTATTACCAGAATGGGTATATAAATAATATCCGGGGAAACATTACGAATCTGGGGATAATTGGTTCTCCGGGGGTTGCGTATCAAACTGGATATTTCAATAATGTGTCGACAGATGGATCGAATAACGGGGGTTCTATCGGGAGCGGAACAACCAATTACTATAATACAGGATATATTAATAATATACAACCGGTTGTAAATAATACGGGAAATCTGGGAACAACTGCCTACTCATACAATACAGGCGTAATAAATAACTTGCAACCTTATTCAGGAAATA
>Ga0304728_1000391_pt1 | contig 37527 bp, 27 predicted proteins | sample C_130625_MF_Meta_FD_190476 | JGI IMG/M metagenome (GOLD analysis project Ga0304728, IMG submission 190476) | Freshwater microbial communities from Lake Croche, Canada to study carbon cycling - C_130625_MF_MetaG (v2) (version 2) | ecosystem: Environmental > Aquatic > Freshwater > Lake | place... | reverse complement strand
ATTTACTGTAACTACAGATGTCGCCATACTCGTTGGACAACCTGGAATTACAACAGTTACCGTATAATTGGTGGTTCCAATGGGCGAAGATGGCGAAATACTGGAAGTTGTTGCGCCAGTAGACCATGTGTAGGATGCATTCGCAGGACTTGCGGTCAGCGTGAAAGGCGTACCATTACAAACAGTAGCATTATTTACAGATGCAACAGGATTTTGGATTACATTAATCACAACAGTATCTGGAGCACTTGGACAGCCATTTAAAGTGTAAACTACAGTATAATTTTGAGTTGAACTCAATGTAACTGTTGGACTTTGAACTTGACTGTTGCTTAATCCAGTTGAAGGTGACCATAAAAAAGTTCCACCTAAACCAGAAACAGTTGGATTTAAAGTTGTTGATTGTCCTGCACAAAGCAATTGATCACTACCTGCATTTATAGTTGGAGATTGATTTACCGTTACATTAGTTGAAAAAGGAGCACTAGAACATCCGTTTAAAGTATATATTAAAGAATAGCTCGTATTGACATTAGGTGCAACAGAAATAGTTTGACCCGTTTGTCCATTACTCCAAACATAAGTTCCTCCTGTTAGATTAACTGTTGCAGATAAAGTTGCATTTTGTCCAGAACAAATTACAGGCGAAGTTATAGCAGTGATTACTGGAACTGGATTTACGGTAACTACCGAAGTTTGAGGAGGACTTTGACAGCCATTAACATTGTAAGAAACAGTATAACTTGAGGTAGTTGTTGGTGCAACCGTAATTGCATTGGTAGTTTCATTAGATGACCATGCGAAAACCCCACCAGGAATTGATGGAATAGCAGTCAAAATTGAACTTTGGCCATTACAAATGACGCTGCTATTTACACTTAAAGTTGGAGAGGTAATTACTGAAACATAAGAAGTGTCAGTGCTGGTACAATTATTCAAAGTATAAGCAACAATATAGGAACTGTTTACAATTGGAGTAACTGAAATAGAAGACGTAGTTGCACTATTTGGACTCCATAAATAGGTACCTCCAGAAGGTGAAGCACTTGCAACTAATGAGGCCGCTAATCCACTACAAATTGTTGTATTGTTAACGCTAATGGAAGGATATGCATTTATCGTTACATTGACTTGATCTGTATTTACACATCCAAAAATATCTGTTCCTGTTACGATATAATTTCCATTGGTAAGTGGCACAAAACCTTGGTTATTAATCACATTATTATTCCAAGAATAAGTTTGCGCTCCTGATCCAGACAAGGTAATGGAAGTTCCTGTACATACTGTAATATCTGGCCCCGCACTTACATTAGGTAATGGATGCACCAATACAGAAGAAGTTGTGGCAGATGAACATCCATTTAAGGAATAATTAACGGTATAATTTGAAGTTGAAACTGGTGTAACATTTATTCCTGCAGTAGTTAGATTAACAGGTGTCCATAAATAAGTACCGCCAGAAGGCAAACCAATCGCTAATAAAGAAGCAGTTTGTCCGATACAAATGGTATCTGAAACAATTGAAATCGTAGGATTTGGAGTAACTACAACAGTATAAGATGCCGTATCAGAACAACCATTTAATGTGTTAATTAATGTATAAGTAGTTGTTGCTAATGGATTTACAGTGATAGATTGGCTTGTTTGTGAACCTGGAGACCAAGCATATTGACCATTTATATTAGCTGTTAAATTAACCGATTGTCCTGAACAAATTGGAGGAATAGCATTTGTCGTTATTGTTGCAATTGGGTATGGATTGACGGTGACCGTACCCGTAGTATTCAAACTAGAACAACCCGCTAAAGTATAAATTACAGAATAGATTGTAGTGGACGAAGGAAAAACCGTAATACTTGGAGTGCTTGCACCATTTGGTGTCCAAACAAAAGTACCTCCAGATAAATTTGGCGTTGCCGTTAACAAAGCGTTTTGACCTTGACAAATGGTCATATTGTTAACTGTTAAAGTGGGTACAGGTTTGACCGTCACAATTGCGGTGTCAATTGCAGTGCAATTGTTTAAAGAATAACTCAGAGTATAAATTGTAGTGACTCCTGGCGTTACAGTTAAACTAGAACCAGAGGAAGTAGCAGAAGTTTGATTGTTCGACCAGGAAAATGTTCCACCACTTGGAAGAACATTGGAAGCAAGGGTAACTGAAGTACCAGGACAAACCGAAATGCCATTTATATTTACTGATGGACTTGGATTGACATTTACAGTGGTACTTTGGGTTAAACTTGGGCAACCATTGAGGACATAGGTTACTGAATAAGTAGTTTGAATAACAGGACTTACAGTAATTGATTGTGTTGTTGCTCCTGTATTCCATTGGTATGAGCCTGTTAAAGGTGAATTTATAGGTGTTGCTGTTAAAAGAACACTTGATCCGCTACAAATGGTTGGATTTACAGGGGTTAAACTAATGGTTGGAGTATTCGTCACTTGAACCAAAGCAGTGTCACTAGAACTACAACCATTCTGGGTATAGGTAACGATATAAGTTGTTGTTGCTGCAGGGCTAACAGTAATTGAATTCGTTGTTCCTCCACCTGTCCAAGAATAAGTCCCTCCTATTGGTGTGCCTGTCGCTGTTAATATTGTACTAGAACCGGCACAAATTGAAGCATCATTAACCGTAATTAATGGTTTTGGATTAACATTAACAGTATATTGAACTGTATCTACACAACCATTCAAATTGTAAACCATTGAATACGCATTGGTAGTTTGAGGATTCACATTTATGGCCTGGGTCGTTTGACCTCCAGCAGTCCAAGTGTAGGTGCCATTGGGTAGATTAGCGCCACCTGTTAGCGTAATTACTTGACCAGCACAAACAGGATTTGCAATATTCGGAACGATACTTGCGACAGGGACAGGTTTAACTGTTATATTTCCAAATGCTAAAGCGCTTGAACATGCATTTAATGTATATTGAAGAGAATAAGTTGTAGTTGAAGAAGGTGAAACAGTTATACTTTGTGTTGTTGCCCCACCAGGAGACCACAAATAAGTACCACCTGTGATTGTTGGGGTTGCTGTTAATAAAGCCGATTGACCATTACAAATACTTACTGAATTTACTACAACACTAGCAATCGGTTTAATGATCACATTAGCAGTATCTGTTACAGAACAATTATTTAGCGTATAAGTCAAGGTATAAATTGTAGCACTTGAAGGAGTAACATTTAAACTTGAAGTTGTTTGATTTCCGGGTGTCCATAAATAAGAACCTCCTGATGGAGCAACATTTGATGTTAAATTAGCAACAGCACCAGGACAAATTGTTGCTCCGATTGCTGTAGCTGTTGGACTTGGATTTACGTTAACTGTAGCTGAAACACTATTACTTGGACAGCCATTCAAGGTATAAATTACCGAATAATTCTGAGTACTAGATGGTGTTACGGTAATACTTGAAGTTGATGCTCCGGTATTCCATTGATAAGAACCTGTGGTTGGATAACCTACTACAACAGCATTTAATAATTGACTAACACCACTGCATACCGTTGATGTTAACGGATCAATCGTAACGACAGGTGTTGGAATAACCGTCACTAAGGAAGTATCTGAATAAGTACAACCATTTACAGTATAGCTCAATATAAAAGTGGAGGTACTCGATACATTTACAGTAATACCTGATGTTGTTGCTCCACTTGTCCATGAATAAGATCCGCCAGAAGGAGAAACAGTGGAACTTAAACTTGCCGCTTGCCCAGCACAAATAGTGGTATTTGTAGTATTTACTGATGGAATTGGATTTACTGTAATCGATAATTGCGCAGTAACTGAGCAAGAATTTAAAGTGTAAATCAAACTATAATTCGTTGTAGTTTGAGGGTTAATGGTAATTGAAGATGTTGTTTGTCCACCGGGAGACCAAGCAAAACTTCCGTTAGGCAAATTCGGATTTCCTGTTAAAGTCAGCACTTGACCCGCACAAATGGTAGTTCCTCCATTGGAGTTTATCGTTAATGTTGGCAGAGGATTAACGGTTACCACTCCACTTTCTAAAGCGCTTGAACATCCATTCAATATATATTGAACAGAATAAGTTGTGGTAGTGGTTGGAGAAACAGTAATACTTTGTGTTGTAGCCCCTCCTGGAGACCACAAATAAGTACCTCCTGTAATATTGGGAGTTGCCGTTAGTAAAGCTGATTGACCATTACAAATAGTATCAGAATTAACTGTTACCGTTGCAATTGGTTTAATGATTACGTTAGCAGTATCAGTTCCTGTACAACCATTAAGAGTAGTATAAGTTAAGGAATAAGTAGTGCTAGTACTAGGTGAAACGCTTATGCTGCTTGTATTTAGATTATTTGACCATAAATAAGAACCTCCTGTTGGAGTAACGATAGAGCTTACTGTTGCACTAGCACCAGGACAAATAGCTGTTCCTGTGGCAGTAACATTAGGTGTTGGATTTACAGTCACTGTTGCGTTGGACGTGGTACTTGGACAACCACCAAGTGTATAAGTAACGGAATAATTAGTAGTAGATCCAGGCGTTATGGTAATTGAAGGAGTTGTTGCATTTCCTGGAGACCAAGCATAAATTCCATTGGTGGCAGCTCCATTGGTAATCACAGCATTCAAAGTGGCATTCTGTCCACTGCAAATTGTAGGACTGTTCACAGATATGGTAGCTGTAATAGAAGTGGTTACAACTGCTGTATCGTAATTGAAACAACCGTTAGGAGCTTGATAAGTTAATATATATGAAAGCACCCCGGTTGCATTAGGAGTTACAGAAAAACCAGCAGTTGAAATAGGTCCTGGATTCCAAGAATAAGTTCCACCTGAAGGATTCACAAAACTCGTTATGTTTGCAGGACTTCCAAGACAGATAGAAGGATTGTTAACCGAAACTTGCGGTAGCGGTTTAACAAAAACATTGACCGTATCAGTAGTTGGACATCCATTTAAGGAATAGGAAACAGTATAAATTGAATTAGATGTAGGTGAAACCGAAGGTGATTGAATGGTGGAACTAAAATTATTTGGGCCTGTCCAAGAATACGTTCCACCAACTGGATTACCAAGAGCTTGTATCGTTGTTGAGCTACCACTACAAATATTATTATTATTTGAAGATGCTATTATTGAGGGTGTTTGTAATAAATTTATATTTCGGGTTGCTTGTACAGAACACCCACTAACTGAAGTATAGGTGACAGAATAAGTAGTTGGTGGAGGTGTAACAGTAATAGATTGGGCTGTTGAACCATTTGACCATAAAAATGAACCTCCAGACAAACTTGGTGTTGCAGTTAAAATCGCAGATTGACCACTACAAATTGCTGGGTCATTAATGGTAACTGTTGGAGCAGGATTAATGGTATAAGTTTCTGTTTGATTGATATTTTTTACGCATGTTTTTGAATCCTCAACACTGATTAAAGTATAATCATAATTGGTAAATATAGTGGTAGGGATAGATACGCTATATGAGTTACCGCTTGTATTAATCATTTGATTGGCACCATTGTTAACCGAATAAGTAAAAGTATATGGAGGCGTTCCATTCGAAACTGTAAATACAACATAAGGCGAAGTTGAATTCTGACAAATATTAAATGATGGGGTTATGGAAGCAGATGGAAGTGGATCAATTACGATGGTCTTTACTAATTCATCAGGATCACAAGATACTTCTTCATCATTATCAACAACAAGTTTTATGGTATAAGTACCTGCCTGCGTAAAAGTTAAAGAAATTTGAGTGGAAGTGGCAGAAGAAACGCTAGTTCCTAAAAATGTCCCATTACCATTAACCGTGTAACCAGTATTTGGAGTAATTATCCATTGCCTCTTATCTGAAACTCCTAAATCGCAACTGGTACCATCGACAATTTGACCGTAATCTGACATGTCGTTTAATACAATTTGTTTATCTACACAAACAGAAGGCAAGGATTGTAAAGAAGTATAAGTAACATTATCTATTACTGTATTATAAAGCGCCTTTGCTTTTTGGGAAACATAGATAGGTCCTTGAGTTATATTTGCTATGCCACAAGGATTAGCAACTGAAGCATATATAGCATCTGCATTATAAAAAGTGCCAGCAGTTGTATATTGGTCCAAACAAGAACTTAGATTAAAATTGTATTGAAAACTCATTATTCCGCCTTGCACAAAATTAATTGGTGAATTAGGTTGACCTAATGGTGAATCATAAATTTGGATAGTATAGGTTGTTAAAGGAGAATTTAAATCTACTAAATTTGGATTTCCAAAATTTTGAGTAATATTAAATTGCTGCGTAACTGGAGCGCAAAAAGACAAACCTTGAGGGTCTAAATTTACCGTAGGAGAACAACCTAAGTACAAATCCTTAGTAATTATACTTGGATTGGAACCATTTGAAACAGTATAGGTTAATTGAAAAGTACCTCCATTTGTTGATGAATTGAAAGCATAGGAATGACTCTGTACGGGTGGGTTAATACCAACATAACTATACTGAGGACTTCCATCTCCCCAATTTATGGTGTGAATTGTTGATGCATTTGTGCCCGTTGAAGTTGCAGTTACAGAAAAAGCATATGCTGTTAATGGAAATGAAGAAAATGCGGAGCTGGTTTCCGTAAAACACTTTTTATAATAACTTGTAAATCCTGGTGTTGTTGCTTGTTGCCCGCCTGATAAAGTCAGACCCGCCACCTGCCCATAAGACCTCCCAACACTCCCAAAAATCAAAAGCATCAATATCGAAATAGCGATGCTTTTTCGTGTAATGATGTTAGATATACTGAAATAAAAAGAATTCATTGAGTAGTTAATCTGTATGTTTTCAAAGTTATAACTAAAGCAGTAATAAATCTAATTTCTATTGGTTTAACTTAGATTTTCTTAAAGCGTTGCCTCATTAACTGTCAAACTTTTACACATTATATTATCTTCGTAAAAAAAAAATTATGAGATTACTATTCTTTTTTATTTTAATAAGTCAATTAACCTATTCGCAAGCTGATTCAGTTTTTATCAGGAAAATCTACAATGAGGCCCTATTACAAGGAAAAGCGCATGAAGATTTACGCGAATTATGCAAGGATATTGGTCCTCGACTTTCTGGTTCCGCTGAAGCAAGTATGGCAATTCAATGGTCTGAAGCTAAAATGAAAAGTTATGGATTTGATAAAGTCTATTTGCAGCCTATAAAAGTACCACATTGGGAAAGAGGAAATAAAGAGGTGGCCTGGGTAGAAAATCAAGATCATGCTCTTCAAAAACTACATATTTTGGCCCTAGGTGGTTCCATTGGTACCAGCGGACTGTTGAGCGGCGAGGTAATTATGTTTGATAACTTTAATGATCTTAAGAATGCAAAACCTAAAGATGTCAAAGGGAAAATTGTCTTTTTAAATCAAGCAATGGATGCCGCACAAATAGTAACCTTCAAAGCCTACGGTGGCTGCTACCCTATTCGTGGCGAAGGTGCTATTGAAGCAGCAAAACTTGGTGCCATCGCTGTGGTAATTCGTTCTTTGGGATTGCCTGAAGATCAATTTCCACATACTGGGTCGATGAAATATGATGATAAAGTAACAAAAATTCCAGCTGCTGCCTTGTCTACAGAAGATGCCAATAGTGTTGCTGAATTATTGAAGAAAGGAAGCTTAACCTTACATCTTGAATTGGATTGCCGTGTTTTTCCAGATGCGGAATCCTTTAATGTTATTGCAGAAATGACGGGTAAAAAATCTAACGAAATCATCACTTTCGGTGGACATCTAGATTCCTGGGATACAGGAGAAGGAGCACATGATGATGGTGCTGGTGTTATTCATTGCTTGGAAGCTTTGCGTATTTTAAAGACATTGAAATATGAACCCGAACATACGCTACGTGTTGTCTTTTTTATGAATGAGGAAAATGGAAACATGGGTGGAAAAACTTATGCGAGCTGGTGTAAAGAAAACAATGAATTACAAATAGCAGCACTAGAAAGTGATCGAGGTGGATTTTCACCACGCGGATTTGGAGTTGATGGAACGGATGAACAAGTGAATTTCTTAAAAACGCTGGCACCGAATTTTAAAGATTATGAACTTACCACTTGGGAAAAAGGTTATGGCGGCGTTGATATTGGACCTTTAAAAGAAAAATACCCCTCCATTCCATTATTTGGTTTCGTTCCAGATTCACAGCGGTACTTTGATTTTCACCATTCCCCAAGCGATGTTTTTGAGAATGTAAACAAACGCGAATTGGAATTGGGAGCTGCTGCAATAGCTGGATTTGTTTATCTGCTGGACAAAACATTACCATAAACCTTTCGTTTTCCTTTTCTTAAATTTTAAATTCTTGAAATGAAACAAATACTCCTTTTTGGTTTACTCTTGATTCAATTTAATGGGACAGCTCAAAATTGGCAACAACTTCCAGATTTTCCTGGGAATTCGAGGGATGATGGTTCAGGATTTGTAATTGGAGACACAGCATACTTTGGAACCGGAATGACCCCTTGGTGGTCTGTAGAAAGTGATTTTTATGGATTAAACCTTTCCAATGATAGTTGGTTTCCAATAGCTTCCTTGCCTGTAAATAAAGAGAGACAATATGCCAGTGGATTTTCTAATGAATTGACAAAAGGATATGTTTTTGGCGGGTATAATGGAACTCAATTTCTTAATGATTTATGGGAATATAATGCTGCAACAAATTCATGGATGGAATTAAGTCCACTTCCAGGAGCTGGAAGAAGCGGTTGTGCTCAATTTGTTATCAATGATACAGTATATATTTTTGGTGGAAAAACGGCTCAAAACACAGCGATAAATGAGGTTTGGGCCTATAGTTTCAACTCGAATATTTGGACACAGAAAAATAATTTTCCTTTTGGAAATTTATGGCGTTCCTCGGCTACTAGCAAGAATGGAAAAGGCTATATGATTTTTGGTCGCGACGAAAATAATTATTTTCACAATGAACTTTATGAATATATTACGGCACAAGACTCATGGATGCAGATTTCAAGTTTCCCTTCTCTTGGAAGGTCACATGCTAGTATTTCTGTAATTGATGACGCTTTAATTATTTGTTTCGGACTTGACAGTCTTAACAATTCTCACAATGATCTTTGGAAATATCAAGTAGATCAAAATATTTGGACTAATTATCCGGGGTTACCCGAAAGTGGAAGACGAGGCGGAATTGGATTAGCGCATCAAAATGTATTGTATTATGCTACCGGGATTAATGAAGCAAACGAGCGACTTGTTCAGACTTGGAAGTTCAATCCAGTATTATCAACTCCAGGTTTATCCCCCTATCAAAAAATTGAACTCATAAAAATTGTCGATATTTTGGGTCGTGAAGTACCTTATGCATCGAACCAATTATTGATTTTCATTTATAGCGATGGAAGTAGTAAAAAAGTGATGCACATAGATTGATTCCTTCTTATTATTTCTAATCAAACAGCATTCCTTTAGTTCAAAAACCAAATTTTTAAGCAAAAAAAAAGACCAGATCAACTGGTCTTTAAATTCTTTTGAAAAAGCTTTTATTGATTGGCTGTTATTTTTTCCATTTCCTTAAATGCTGGACATTCTTTTAAAGTTGTTTCCATTTTCTTAAGTTCCTCAGGAGTTTTTCCAACACCTAATTTTTCACATTTAGCAAGATCTTCTTTGTGTTTATCTTGAATTGCTTGAAATTTACCGGCATCAGTTCCAGCAGCTTTCATTTCTTTAGATACTTCAAACCAAGTATCAGCACAATTACAAATTTCAGACCCACCACAAGAGGATAATCCCATGAACATTGTTATTGCAAGTAAATAAGTTAATTTTTTCATTTTTATAATTTTATTATTAATTTTAAAAATACACAAAATATGGATAAGCTTAAATATTTTATCAAAAAGTGATATTATTTAATTTAAACTGACTTCTCCGTAATTTGATCTTCTACTGAAGTTGCAATTGCAGATTTTTCTAGACGTAATTTACTTCCTTCTGATTGAATCAAAATAGTTGTTTCACTTACTTCAAGAACTTTTCCATGGATACCGCCTATCGTTACGACTTTATCACCACTCTTAATTCCTTCTCTAAATTTTTTAGCTTCTTTTTGCTTTTTCATATTCGGACGAATCATAAAAAAATAAAAAATAACAATCATCACTACAATCATGATGATACTTTGTGTTGGATTACTTGACATAATTTTAAATTTATTTTGGTTATTTGATTACTGCTTTAATCATCAACACTGTAGTCGATGGTTCTGTATTGGTTAAAAGTGTTATAGATTTTAATACATTCTTCGTTACCAGTTGATCTGTCATGACTTGAGCAACAATTTCTCCTGTTTCTCCTGGTTGAATGGGTTCTTCTGGTTTGTGTGGTACGGTGCAAGAACAAGAGGGTCTTACCTCACCGAACACCAAGGGATAATCACCTGTGTTTTTAACTTTAAACTTGGCATTAATTACTTCACCTTTGATCACATTTCCAGCGTCAAAAAGTAAATTAACTTCCATTGTGGTTTTTTGCCCTACTTCAACATCTTGTTTTCCAGTGCAAGAAACAAGAACCAATCCTGCAAATAAAATCCCAATAATATGTTTCCTATTTTTCATTTTACTTAAATTTAGATTAAGCCCCTACCCGACTTTTTAATTTTTTTCTCTGCTGTTAATTTGCTAATTGCCTTATCTAGTACTCCATTGATAAATAGATTACTTTTAGGTGTACTATAAAACTTAGAGATTTCAATGTATTCATTAAGCGTAACTTTAGTTGGAATACTCGGGAAAATCTGCAATTCGGCAATACTCATCTTCAAAAGTAGCATATCCATTTTTGCGATCCTATCCAATTCCCAATTGTCCGCTAATTCAGCAATTAATTCTTCACTTTGATCATTCAATTTTATAGTATTTCGGAACAATTCAATAACGAATTCTTTTTCATCATCATTTTCCTTAAACAAAGGCATAGGTTCAAAGGGAACATTTTCAGTCATCCCTTTAATCGACTTAATAGCCATGGAACAACACAAATCTAAATCATCCAACCAATTGATGCTTTTTTCTTCAAAGAAATGATATAAAACACTTGAATTAGCTATGTCTTCCTTAAACAAAGCGACTAAAAAGTGTTTGTCCTCATCATAACCAGAGAGACCATTATTCATGTATTCAAAGTACACTTCACTTTCAATAATTTGTAAGAAAATTTTACGGAACATCTCTTGACTTTCCGCTCCCATCCAATTTACTTTGCGCGTTTCAGTCAATTGTCTTAGGGCAAATGAATCTTCTAATTGAGCAACAATTGTGTTGTCCACCCATTTTCTATTGGGATGCAAATCTTCTTCGGTAGGACGCAATTTCTTCCCTTTATCCGCTAAATTATTTTCAGAAGCGCGTTTAACTTCTGAAAAAGTAAGCAGTAAAAACAAGTACATATCGTACATGCGCTCAATGGTCAGTAACAATTCCTTTTCCGCTTTTGGAAAATTATCTTCTTCCGATTGATAATAAGCGTAAAGCAGCTGAAGTACTTTTATTCGTAAATGTCTTCTATTTAGCATGTATTTATCTAGGTAATTTAACTTTACCAATGGCTTCAATTCGCTCTTCAGCCATTTTGTTGGCTATTTGATAAGTGGGTATTTTAGTCTCTTGAGATCGTTTCACAATAGAATGAATCGTAGTATATATTTCTTCTGCTTTCGAATGAGCCCATGCTGCGCTTAATCCCTGCACTTCAGAAAAACAATTAATAACTCCACCAGCATTAATGGTAAAATCTGGAGCATAAATAATTCCTTTATTCATCACTTCAATACCATGTTTTTGTTCGTCCATCAATTGGTTGTTGGCAGCACCAGCAATGACGGAACATTTCAATCTACTCAAAGTATCGTCATTTATGGTAGCACCCAAAGCACAAGGTGCATAGATATCCATATCAATATCATAAATATCATTTGGCGCAACAATCTTAGCACCATAAGTTTGCGCTACACGAGAAAGTGTTTCTTCGTGAATATCGGTAATAAAAACGATTGCACCTTCTTCAGTTAAGTGTTTAACAAGATATTCACCCACATGCCCTACTCCTTGCACCGCTATTTTTTTGCCTGAAAGTGAATCTGATCCAAATTGAATTTTGGCAGCAGCTTTCATTCCCATATACACGCCATAGGCAGTCACAGGTGAAGGGTCTCCACTTTTTCCAGGGAGTCCAACAACATGCTGCGTTTCCATACTCACATAATTCATATCTAAGGGAGAAACACCAACATCTTCAGCGGTAATATATTTACCAGCCAATCCATTAACAAACTTACCAAATCTTCTAAAAAGTGCTTCAGATTTTATAGTACGCGCATCACCAATAATAACAGCTTTACCTCCACCCAAATTCAAACCAGAGATAGCATTCTTATAAGTCATACCTCGAGACAAACGAAGAACATCATTTAATGCCTCCATCTCATTATTGTATGCCCAAACCCTTGTTCCACCTAGTGCTGGACCTAAAACAGTATTGTGTACAGCAATAATGGCTTTTAAACCTGTAGCTTCATCGTTACAGAATAATACTTGCTCGTGTCCCATCATGGACATTTGAGAAATTATAGGATTATCATTCATATTCGTTGAAATCGATAATTTGATTTATGACATTCTATTTTTGAACTTACTAATTTCATCATGATTTATTACATTTGCAAGCCCAACATTATGGCGCAAATTTAGAAAATTATCTATGAAGTCTCTTCGACACCTCAATAAATATTTCATCAAATATAAATGGCGCTTTCTATTCGGCATACTTTTTACGATAATCAGCAATTATTTTGGAGTGAAAATGCCCGTATATGTTAAAGATACGGTCGATGAGTTGATGGGATCTGTTAAAATAAATGGATTCAATGACGCGGTATTTTTATCTCTAAAAATTGGAGGAATCTATTTACTATTATCGATTGCTAAAGGATTCTTCTTGTTTTTGATGCGACAAACCACAATTGTAATGTCACGGTTTATAGAATTTGATTTGAAAAATGAAATTTTCAACCACTATCAGAAATTAGATCTGGCATTTTTTAAAAAGAATAAAACAGGCGATTTAATGAATCGAATTTCAGAGGATGTAGGTCAAGTGAGAATGTACCTTGGTCCTGGAATTATGTACACCATTAATTTAGTTGTCTTATTTAGCATGACGATTACTCAAATGATTCAAATTAGTGGGAAATTGACCTTATTTGTGTTAATCCCTTTACCGATCATGTCATTTATTATCTACAAAGTGTCCAGTAAAATGAATCAATTAAGTGGAAAAGTTCAACAAGAACAATCTACTATTTCGACAATTGCGCAGGAAACATTTGCAGGAATTCGAGTGATTAAAGCTTACAATAGAGATAAAGATACCTCGAATAAACTTGAGGATGCAGCGGAGTCTTACAAGCAAAAGAGCATGAAATTAGTCTTAGTAAATGCCTTATTTATGCCAACGATTTTATTTTTAATTGGAATCAGTACCATGCTTGCTATTTATATTGGTGGACTGATGACTTATGACAAACAAATATCACTTGGTGGCATTGTCGCTTTTATCTTTTTTGTAAATTCCTTGACATGGCCTTTTGCAAGTATTGGTTGGGTAACATCAATTATTCAAAGAGCCTCTGCATCCCAATCAAGAATAAATGAATTTTTAAATGAAAGTCCGAAAATTGAAAATAAAAATACGGACGACTTAACATTAAAAGGAAATATCAGTTTCAAAAATGTAAGTTTTACCTATGAAAACACAGGAATTCAGGCATTAAAAAATATCAACTTTGAGGTTAAATCTGGTGAAACATTGGCTATTTTAGGAAACACAGGAAGTGGTAAATCAAGCATACTTAGTCTGTTGATGCGTCAATTTGATGTGAGTTCTGGAACTATTAATATTGATGGACAAAATATAAATCAAATCAATTTAGATGCTTTTAGAGCGCAAAGTGGAATTGTTCCACAAGATGTGTTTTTGTTTTCAGATACAATTAAAAACAATATTCTTTTTGGATCCAATGACAACAATGCAAGCGAAGAAGAGATAATTTCCGTTTTGGAAGCAGCACATGTCTATCATAATGTCAAAGAATTTGAATTGGGAATTGAAACTGAATTGGGCGAAAGAGGTGTGAATTTAAGTGGTGGACAAAAGCAGCGCATCAGTATAGCACGAGCTTTATTAAGAAAACCTAAAGTGCTTTTACTCGATGATTGTTTATCCGCAGTGGACACAGAAACTGAAGAACAAATACTACATAATTTAAATCAAAACGCTTTAGAGCGCACCTGTATTATTGTAAGCCATAGAATCTCTACCATTCGCAATGCGACGAAAATACTGGTACTTCAAGAAGGCAGTATAATTGAAGAAGGAACCCATGAATCATTGATTTCTGCCGGTGGTTTCTATGCCGAAATGTATCAGAAACAATTACTTGAAGGAGAAGAAGAGGTATGATTCGCATTGGACTACTCTCAGATACCCATGGATATTTAGATCCGCGAATTTTTGAGCATTTCAAAGAAGTAGATGAAATTTGGCATGCAGGAGATATAGGAACACTAGATGTCTTGGATCAATTGCGACAATTCAAACCCACTAGGGCTGTATACGGTAATATCGACGATCACATGATTCGTATAGAAACAGTTTTGCACCATCGTTTTAAAGTGGAAAATGTAGCAGTTTTAATGACTCATATTGCAGGTAGACCTGGGAATTATTCAAAGCCTTTGTATGAAGAAATTGAAAAAAATGGAACCGCTAATTTACTGGTATGTGGACATTCTCATATTACCTTGGTGCAAATGGACAAACGTTTTAATATGCTTTGGATGAATCCAGGTGCTTGCGGCGTTAAAGGTTTTCATGCTGTAAGAACCTTGCTTCGGTTTTCAATTACAGGAGATAAATTTCATGATCTTGAGGTAATTGAATTAGGTAAAAGAGCTTAATTTATCAATTGGTATCTACACCAATACTTTGCAGTTCAATAATTGAAATGGTAGGAGGAAAAACACCTTGATCAAGTTTCAATTTAATAATTTCGGCAGCTTTTTCAGCTTGAATTTGAGAATCAAAAGCACGCAGTCCCTGAACAGCTGGAATATGGGTTTGATTGATTACCATAGCTCCTTCTTTCCAGATTTCATAGCCCCATCCTAATGAATTCTCCACTACTCTAACATCATAAATACTTTTGGAAATTTTACTTTTCTTTTCTTGAGGTAAGGACGATGGTGTCTCTGGAATAACTGGCTTAACAGATGCCTTTTTAATCTTTTCAGATGAATTTTCGCAAGAAACAATTAAGAGAATTAATAGGCCTAATAAAACAGATTTCATTCCAAGATAATTTTTTGCAAAGGATAATTGTAATTAGTTCCTTGTAATTGGATCATATAAATTCCAGGAAACTTCACATCAGAGGCAAGATCAACTGTATAATTTTCTACTGAAAGGAATTTATTTTCTTTTATTAATGTACCAGCAAGAGCATAAATTCTATATCCAATTAGAGCTTCTTTTTGACCACTAATTTGTAGTAAAGAAATGGTTGGATTGGGATAAAGATTTAGTGCGTTTTCTGCCATAATTTCTGAAATTCCTGCTGTACCCGAATACGCATAGAAATCATCATGAAAAGTTCCATTATATCCAGTTCCTACATAGGCAATGCCATCAATAGTAAATGCAACTGCATTTTTCCGTCCTGAGCTTGGAAAATCGGTGCGTTGCATCCAAGAATTGTTATTGTAATTATATTCCCAAACATCCTTTTTAAATTCATTCAAATTATCTTCTCCTAAGGCAATATATCCCAATGGATGGTCAATGCCAGTATCCATCGTCCAAGCAACTGCACCGGAGCGAGGAGTTCCCGGGAATGGAGCTTTTTGAATCCAAGTGTCTAAGCCAGCGTCATACATCCAAAAATCATTTAACAAGATTCCTGTATCACCGGTACCAATAAATCCATGATATTCACCCGAATAAGCAACCGCAGCCCTGCGGGCAAGACCGGGAAAATCTTGAATCTGTGTCCAAATATTAGTTGCAGCGTTGTAAGTATAAAAATCTTTTTTCAGTCCGCTTGCATCTTGACCCGTTCCAACATAAGCCAAATTATTACTTTGTAAGGTAAATGCTACAGCTTGTTTTCTTGGTGAACCAATAAAGTTAGCTTTTTGGGTCCAAACTTTGGTGACAACATCAAACTCCCATAGATCATTCATATAAGCGACAGTTTCCGTCTGACCCAGTCCAACATAACCTTTACCAAATAATTCAGAAGAAAAAGAAATGGCAGAGGCGCGATCTAAACCTTGCCCATTAGTATTTCCTAGAGATGTTTCTTTGTCCCAATTATTTTGGAAGTTATCGTAAGAATACAATTTTCTACTGAGTCCATATTCTTCTAAACCAGTTGCGACATAAGCATAAGCTCCAACCTTAAAGGCTGTTGCAGCAGCTCGAGGCACTCCATTAATAGAATCAATTTGATGCCACGAATCTTGAGCGTTGAGCGCAAGAGTACTTATTGTTATTGCGATAAATGAATATAATAATTTCATTAGTTTTTGATTATACTGGCCGTGCCTATAACATTATTTGCTCTTGTTAACTTTAAAATATAATTGCCTTGGGGTAGGTTTATTAAATTAATTTCCTCCTGATCAAGCTCTGACTCTAATACTAGATTCCCTAAAATATCCAAAACAATAATTTTAGAATGCTCACTTACAGATTGATTCAAATAAACAGCGCCATGGGTTGGATTCGGATAAACCAATAATGGATTTAGGACTTGTTCCTCTAAACTTGTATAATCGACATGTGAATACTCTTGCATACCGCGTCTTTTCCCACTATACCCTTTACCAGTTCCGACATAAGCTTTATCATGAACAACAAATGCTATGGCATTTTTTCTAGAACTTCCACCGTAACTTGCTCGAATTGCCCATGTATTTGTTATTGGATTATATTCTACTAAATCATCCAATAAACCACCATTCGTTCCTAAACAAACATATCCTCTTCCATTGAGCGCAAAAGCACTAGCAGATCCTCGTTCATATGCCGGAAATGGCGCTATGGCAGACCAGGTATTAGAACCAGGATTAAATTTATAAAAATCTTTTTTATACACATCTTGATTCGCTCCCATTCCAACATAACCCTCTCCATTTAAACTGAAGGAAACCGCCAAGTAACGCACACCACCAGGAAATGGAGCTCTTGCTGTCCAGGCATCGGCACTAGGTTTATATTCCCACACTTGATTTAAATAGAGATTGGGGCCAATTTTTCCACCACAGACATATGCTTTTTCATCTGCCACAAAAACAGTGCTGAAAAATACACCATTACCTCCTCCACCCGGATAATCAGCTTTTTGAAGCCAAGTATTTAAAATAGGATCAAATTCCCAAAGATCTTTCATTTTATTCCCAAGAATTGACACATGATTATCGACTCCAAGTCCAATATATCCTTTTCCTTCAGCAGAAAAACCAATAGCGTCTCTTCTTGCCGCACCGGGTAAATCAGCCATTTGTGTCCAAGAATCCAACAAAGGATCGTAGCGCCATAAATCTTTTCGTACTTGCTCGGCAGTATCTGAACCTGTACCCAAATATCCATAATCTCCAATCGCAAAAGCAACCGCTCTTTCTCTTTGTCCACCTAAAAAATCATTCAATTGTCGCCAACTATTTCCCTGAGAAAAAAGTGAAGTACAGACTATCAAGAATAAAAGCAATATCATTCTCATAACAATAGTATTTGTTTTGAAAATATTAAAGCATCCTCTTTTCGCAATCTAAAAATATAAGATCCTCTTGGAATATCTTTTATATCAATTAGCGTATGATCTGAACTGCAACTACCTTTCAATAAAATTTGACCTGATAAATTAATGATCTCGTAACTTAATTCTTGCTGCATTCCCAAAAGTTGTAATTGCAGGAAATCGCTTGCAGGATTTGGAAAAATTGAAATTTGCGTTTCTAGTTCGGATAATGAACTTACATCGGCTACCGGATTATATTGCCAGAAGTCATTAAAATTAACTCCATTAGTTCCCGATCCGAAATAACCTTTATCATGAATTGCAAAAGCTGCCGGAAATCTTCTGCTGGTACCGGGAAAATCTTCCGCTGCTGTCCAAGAATTCGTTCCAGGTGAAAAACACCATACTTGATTCGTTACTACTGCTAATCCACCAACATACCCACAAGTAACATATCCTTTTTGATTGATGGCAAAACCAGAGCTTCCTCCAGTACTCACTCCAGGAAAATTAGCTCTTTGAAGCCAAGCGTTTTCTTGAGGTTTATATTCAAAGAGAAGTGTACCTTGCTTTACAAATCCACTTCCTTCAATGGCAAAACAGCAGCTCCAATTGGTAAAATTAATCGGTGCAGCAGCCTTTAAAGTCCAAGCGTCATTTTGTGGGTCATATTCGGCCAATTGATTGAGATTATATACATATCCTTTATCATTAATTGAAAATCCTTGTGTATCCGTTGGAGCGAAAAATGGACATGAAGCAATTGGTATCCAAGAATTAGCTTGTGGATTGAATCGATAAAACTCACCATTCAAAGTAGCCCCACCTCCAACATGAGGTTGATCATTAACTGTAAACGAAATAGCTGCATAATTCCCAACGGGATAATTGGCTTTTTGAGTCCAAGAGTCAGAACTAGGATCATATTCCCACCAATCATTGTATAAAATATTTACACCGGTACCGTTCATATGCCCTAGACCCATGTAACCTTTATTAGTTGTTGAACATCCAGAGGCTCTATGTCTTGCTATACCGCCAAAGGATGCTTTTTGAATCCATTCACCAGCAGTAGCATTTTGGAAGGTAAAAATTAGAAACAAGAAGAAAAGTTGGTATCGCTTCATAACTACTATTTATTAATAATTAATTTTTGAAGACTTGTATGACTTTCTGTTTGCAGAAAATATGTTCCGTTTGGAAGTTCACTTGCATTAATATCATGATTATTCAACAATTCAGTTTCAAATACTAGCGCACCCATTAGGTTAAATATTTTTACAAGTCCTGTTGACGATAAATTGAATTCTCCTTGATTAGGATTGGGATAAATTAAATTATTGACCCCCGATAAAGCATCAAGTCCAACATTGGAAGACTCAATATTAAGTGTGTAAGAACCCATTTCACTCCCCCAACCTTCTACAATAAAATATATAGTTCCGAGTCCTAAGGTCGAAAAACTGATCGCAGATTGACTCCCACAATAATCGTCATTATATTCAATTACATTACCATTTAGGTCAACTACACTTAAGAAAGTATCAAAAGAAGCACCGCAAAGACTTACATTTAAGAAATTATAGATGGGTGCAACATCATAACGATAATAAACATCAGGAGAATTGTAAACCAAATTGTCATTGGCATAACAATAAGAATTATCTCCAGAGGCAGTAAAAGGAATTTGAGAAACAATAATCGGGTTACTGGTATTGTCGCCCAAATATCCTGAGCAATCTATACCATTTGCGATGGTAATTCCAAAGTCCATAGTAGAACCCCATTGAAAACCTGCGCAAGGATCAAGAGGCAAAAGCCCTCCCTCCTTTTGCGTAATACGCATTCGGGTGATTCCATTCTGTGCATTTGCTGGAACATTAACTGCGAAAACTGTAGCTACAGTAGGTGGAATTCCAGTCCAAGTCCCAACCGATTCACCAGGGTCAAAAACCATATTTTGATCAAAATCAATCCAGATTTGTCCTACACCAACATAATTACCCCCACAAGTACCGAACTCAACACTCAAGGAATAAGTTCCACCAGCATTAAGTGTAACATTTTGTACTGTTAAATCTTGAACCCCAATAACGCCAGGGCAACCAAGATAACTTATGGTTCCAAGAGCACCAGTCATTTGAACTGATTTCACATTTGAATCTGCTGTAGATGTCGGTCCGGCCAACATGCAATATTGACTGTGAATAAATGAAGTGCTTACTAATAGAATACTAAGTAAAAGTTCTTTCATACCGAATTTCTTACATTAACTTAATGTTAAATGTATGAAAAATAAACTAGAAAAAGAACAAATGAAATAGGTGGAAAAGATCGTCATATTGCAATATGACGATACTTGAATGATGAACGAGGGATTTTTTTGTAAGCAAGTCATATTGCAATATTGCAATATGACGATATTCAAATTAACAAAACAAATTTATTTTTGAAGAAATAAACAATTAAAAAATTCCTCAAAATTAGATCCTTAAAGAATCATAGCAAAGGATTCGTTTTACTGAAGTTATTGGTTATAAATAAAATCTAAAACACAACAATACTGGTAAACTTTGTGTGACTGAGCACTGACACCGACGAAGGTATATTCAGGTGTTAAACATATTTCTCTATGTCCTAAAGAAGGAACTCCTTGATCAACAAGTAGTTGAACTACCACTTCTCTTCCTGTCTCATTGCCATAGGCGCAACATTCACCAAAAAAATAAGAATCACAATGTTCTCGATCGTGACCTGTTTTTCCTGAAACGCTTTGCTCTAGAGCGAAACACTTTGCGGATTCAAAAACCTTTTTATTTGTTGATAAAGGAGGAATTGGCTTCATTGAATTTAAGGTCTTGACCAAAGATTGATAATACTTGGTTGTTCTATCCACCTCAAGCAATTCAATTTTCGCATATCTAGAAGGATACATTCTTGCTAGATTTACATATTGAATGACTTCTTTTTCATTTTTTGAAAGATAATAAACATTCGCGCAGGTATTGGCTGACAACAATTCTTCACTTGTCCATGTTTGACTCCATAAACACGATGAAAAGAGGAAGAAGAAGATAGTTAGTTTCACAATGATTGTTTACTCCTTAAATACCAAACAAATCAATGGTTACAAATTCAGGAATTCCTGAACAAAATCTTTTAAGTCAATTTTTGATTGCTCCCCATTAATCATATTTTTCAGGGCAACTTGGCCTGATTTTAGTTCTTCCTCACCGAGGATTGCAACCCAATTGCATCCGCGTTCGTGGGCATATTTCATTTGCTTTTGAATTTTGCTAGAACTAGGATACACCTCACAATCTATCTTATTTAGTCTTAATTCCTTTGCAAGCCTAAGAGATATTAGCGACTCTTCTTCTCCGAAATTGACAAACATCAAGGATAGTCCTTTTGAAATATCTTTCGGAAATAGATTAAGTTCTTCAAGAACATCATAAATCCGATCTGCACCAAAGGATATTCCTACTCCTGACATTCCTGAGAGTCCAAAAGTTGCAGTTAAATCATCATATCTTCCACCACCACAAATACTACCCATATTGATATTATCTGCTTTAACTTCTACAATGGCACCAGTATAATAATTTAAGCCTCTAGCAAGGGTTACTTCAAATTCAATTTTTCCATTAATTAATCCTAGAGTGCTTACTGTATCTATAACGAATTTAACCTCTTCTATCCCTTTCAAACCAATTTCAGATGCACTTAAATAAGAAGATAATATGTTGAGCTGTTCACTAGGAGTGCCTTGCAAAGAAAATAATGGCTTTATTTTTTCAATCGCTGCAACACTAATTCCTTTTGATTCTAATTCAGCAACGACCCCATCCTGACCAATTTTATCTAATTTATCTAGTGCTACCGTAATGGCAATCAATTGCTCCTCTTCCCCACAAACTTCAGCGATACCACTTAAAATTTTACGATTATTGATTTTAATGGTAAAAGAGGGTATAGCAAGTTCAGACAAAACTGAATCTACAATTTGAATAAATTCTACTTCATTCATTAACGAATCACTTCCGATGATATCACCATCGCATTGATAAAATTCTTGGTACCGTCCATGTTGAGGTCGGTCTGCACGCCATACGGGTTGAATTTGATACCGTTTAAAAGGAAAACTTAATTCATTTTGATGTTGAACTACAAATCGAGCAAAGGGAACGGTTAAATCATATCGCAATGCTTTTTCAGAGAGTGAACTGGCAAATTTTGGGAGCTGTCCAGCTTCCAAAGCTTGAAGATCAGCCTTTTTCATTTTATCTCCTGAATTTAAAATTCTAAAAATCAAACGATCCCCTTCTTCGCCATATTTTCCCATTAGCGTTGAGGATAATTCAAAGCTTGGCGTTTCAATAGGTTGAAAACCGTGCAATTGAAAAACAGAACGGATAACATTAAACAAATAAGTCCGCTTGGCCACATCAGCGGGTAAAAAATCTCGCGTACCTTTTGGTATTGCTGGTTTTTGACTCATATTAATTTGCTTTTTTATGCATTTCAAAGATCATTCCATCGGTTAAACCAACTTTTGGAACAAAGATATCCTTTGCCTTAATTTCTTTTAATATGTAAATATAAATATCTAAGGCGGGAATTATAACATCTGCCCTATCCGGTTTTAATTGATAAATTTCTATACGCTCTTCAAAATCAACTGAAGCAAGATCTGATCTTAATTTTGTAAGGGCTTCTAGACTCAGACTTGAATCCAATCCTGCATTTAACATTTTATGTGCCTTGTTAATATTTCCTCCGGTACCAAATATCAAATGATCTTCAGTTAAGTTGACATGAGATTCAATCCATAAATGAATTTCCGACCAAATAGTGGAAGAAACTTTATCTTTTAATATTCTTAGTGTTCCAACATCAAAAGATTTAGATGCAAGACGCTTTCCATTTTCAAAAACACTTATTTCTGTACTTCCTCCTCCAACATCAATCACCACATAGGGACTATCCTTAGCAATATTCATTCTAGAGAAATTGCTGAAGATTATGCGTGCTTCTTCGTCACCTGAAATAATCTCTATCTCAATTCCGGTTTCATCACTGATTTTGCGAACGATTTTATCTCCATTTTCCGCATCCCGCATAGCGGATGTTGCAACGGCACGAAGATCATTTACTTTAAAAATATCTGCAATGAGTTGAAATGCCTGCATTGTTTTAACAAAATCCTCAGATTTAGTTTTAGAAATTCGACCAAAATCAAAAACATCCTCACCCAATCGCAGTGGGATTCTAGTGTAGGAAACTTTTTTTAAATGGGTAACATCATTAATTTCAACCAATTCTCCAATTAACAAGCGGGCGGCATTGGTTCCAATATCTATTGCGGCATATTTCATTTCAAGGACAAAGTTAGAAATTCAAAACAAAGTTCTTGTATGTTTGTATCATTGTGGAGAAATATTAATGAAAAAACTGAATTTACCCTTTACTAACAACCAAATTCTAAAAACGGGCAGCTTACTAATCTCGGACCCATTTTTGGATGACCCCTACTTCAAAAGATCTGTAGTGCTGATCTGTGAGCATAGTAAAGAAAGTAGTTTTGGTTTCATATTAAACAATTATATAGAAAATAATGACTTTCCTTTTATAGAAATTGAACCTTTAAAAGAAATGCCATTGGCTACAGGTGGACCTGTTGATCACGATAAATTATTTTTCATCCATAATTTAGGTTCTAAAATTCCAGGAGCTCAAAAAATCAAGGAAGGTTTATATTTTGGTGGAAATTTTGACTCCTTAATTGAATTACTTAAAAATGAGCCTCAAGAAAGTCTTGATATCCTAATTAAAGTCAGATTTTTTTGTGGATATTCAGGATGGGAAGAAAAGCAGTTAGAGGAAGAAATGCAAGAACATTCATGGATAGCCGTCAACAATATTCCAAATGATATGATTCTTTCTACCCATGAAAATCAACTGTGGAAAAAATGCTTAGCGCTACAGGGAGATAAATTTGAATTAATCTCCAATTTCCCCCTAAATCCATTGGACAATTAAATAGTTCAAAAAATCACTTAATATTTTGATTTTCAAAAGAAATTCTTAACTTTGCACCCCGAATAAAGTCGAATCTCTATGTATCGACTCGTTATTATTAACCACTTTCAATGGAATAGAGACTATTGAAATACAAACCTTAAAGCCAAATGGCAAAAAACACATCCACGCAGGGAGCTGCAGATTTTGATTGGGAAGCGTTAACTTTAGACGGTTACACCCAAATTGAACGTTCAGAAATGTCTGATCGTTACGAAAAAACCCTTACTTCTATCAACGAAAAGGAAGTTATTCAAGGAACAGTAGTTTTAATTACTAAGAAAGAAGTCATTGTTAACATTGGCTACAAATCTGAAGGAGTAATTGCAGCGAACGAATTCCGTTATAACCAAGACTTAAAAGTTGGTGATTCAGTTGACATTTATGTTGAGTGTCAAGAAGACAAAACAGGACAATTAGTTGTTTCTCATAGAACTGCGCGCATGCACAGTGCTTGGTTAAGAGTAAATGATGTATTGCGTACTGGTGAAATCATCACTGGTTTTGTTAAGTGTAGAACTAAAGGTGGTTTAATTGTTGATGTTTTTGGAATCGAGGCATTTTTACCTGGATCTCAAATCGATGTTAAACCAATTCGCGATTATGATATCTATGTTGGAAAGAACATGGAATTCAAAGTTGTTAAAATCAATGAAGAATTTAGAAACGTTGTAGTTTCTCACAAAGCATTGATCGAAGCAGAAATCGAAGAACAGAAAAAACAAATTATCTCTAAACTTGAAAAAGGTCAAGTATTAGAAGGTATCGTTAAAAATATCACTTCATACGGTGTATTCATCGATTTAGGTGGAGTTGATGGATTAATCCACATCACTGATTTATCTTGGGGTCGCGTAACGCATCCAGAGGAAATGTTGGAATTAGACCAAAAAATCAATGTTGTTATTCTTGACTTTGATGACGAGAAGAAGCGTATTGCATTAGGATTAAAACAATTACAACCACATCCATGGGATTCTTTAGATACTGCACTTAATGTAGGTGATAAAGTTACAGGTAAAGTTGTAGTTATGGCTGATTACGGTGCCTTCATCGAAATCGCTGCTGGTGTCGAAGGATTGATCCACGTTTCAGAAATGAGCTGGTCACAACATTTGCGTTCAGCACAAGACTTCATGAAAATTGGAGATCCAGTTGAGGCAGTTATTTTGACTTTAGATCGTGAAGAACGCAAAATGTCATTAGGTATTAAGCAATTGATGCCAGATCCATGGAATGCTATCGAAACCAAATATGCAGTTCAATCTAAGCATTCTGCTAAGGTTAGAAACTTCACAAATTTTGGTGTATTTGTTGAATTAGAAGAAGGAGTTGATGGATTAATTCACATCTCTGACTTATCTTGGCAAAAGAAAATCAAGCACCCATCTGAATTCTGTAAAGTAGGTGACGAAATGCAAGTAATTGTATTGGAAATCGATCGTGAAAACCGAAGAATTTCCTTAGGTCACAAACAATTAGAAGAGAATCCATGGGATGTATTTGAATCTACTTTCGCTGAAGGATCTATTCATCAAGGTACGATTATCGAAATGAAAGATAAATCAGGTATTGTTGCGCTTCCATACGGTGTTGAAGGAATTTGTCCTGCTAAACATTTGAAGAAAGAAGACGGAACCAATGCAGGCCTAGAGTCTACTTTAGATTTCAAAGTAATTGAATTCAATAAGGAATCTAAGAAGATTGTTGTTTCTCATACGCGTTTATTTGAAGAAGGTGAAGACAAACCGTCTGCTTCCTCAACAAGCGCTGCTAAGGCAACTAAGAGTCCTTCTACTAAGAAAGCTCCTTCAAACACAGATCAAGCAGTTAAAGCTAACAACCAAAATTCTGAGAAATCAACTTTGGGAGATTTAGATGCCTTGTCTGCATTGAAAGCTAAAATGGAAAAAGGAGAGTAATCTCACATTCTAAATAAAAAAAAGAGAGGTCATTGGCCTCTCTTTTTTTTTCTCCAAATTTATTGGATACTTGAAGATACCGCTTAAATTTACGTCATGATTCAAAATGCACCTTTAGCCGAACGTATGCGTCCAATTATTTTGGATGATTATATCGGTCAGGATCATTTATTAAAAAAAGATGCTTCTTTGAGAAGAGCATTAGATGCTGGAATGATTCCCTCAATGATATTTTGGGGTCCTCCAGGAGTTGGAAAAACTACTTTAGCCAATCTAATCGCAGCACATTTGAATCGTCCTGTTTATACTTTATCAGCAATATCCTCAGGTGTTAAAGATGTCCGAGAAGTCATTCAACGGGTGGAACAAGCAGGCATGTTTCAAGAAAAAGGAACGATACTTTTTATCGATGAAATTCATAGATTCTCAAAAGCGCAGCAAGATTCTTTATTGGGTGCAGTTGAAAAAGGAACAATTACCTTAATTGGCGCAACCACTGAAAACCCTTCTTTTGAAGTAATCGCAGCCCTACTTTCAAGATGTCAAGTCTATACTTTGAAAGAGCATACCAAAAATGATTTATTAGAATTACTTTTGCGCGCTATTAAAACTGATGGCTATCTCAAAACAAAAAATATTATTCTCACTTCTACCGATGCCTTGCTTGCTATTTCAGGTGGCGATGCTAGGAAATTATTAAATGTATTTGAAATCATTATCGGAACTTTTCAAGGAGAACAAACTATTGAAATTACTAACGAAGTAGTTTTGAAAAATGCACAACAAAGTTTGTCACGATATGATAAAGATGGTGAACAACACTACGATATCATATCAGCCTTCATTAAATCAATTCGCGGAAGTGATCCTAATGCTGCTGTATATTGGTTGGCGCGAATGGTGGAAGGTGGTGAAGATCCTAAATTTATTGCAAGAAGATTAATCATTTCTGCCTCTGAAGATATTGGCCTGGCCAATCCTAATGCTTTGTTAATTGCGACCAATTGTTTTCAAGCCGTTGAAGCCGTTGGATTTCCTGAAGCAAGAATTATTTTATCTCAATGTACACTCTATTTAGCAACATCACCTAAAGGAAACGCTTCCTATATGGCGATCAATAAAGCACAAGAAACGGTGAGGGAAACTGGAGATTTAGGTGTTCCATTACCTTTAAGAAATGCTCCCACTGCACTCATGAAAGAGTTGGGTTATGGAAAGGGATATTTTTATTCGCATGATTATCCAAATAATTTCAAGGAGCAAGAATTTCTACCAGAAGAACTGATTGGGAAGAATTTCTTTAAAGCAGGAAGTAGCGCCAAAGAACAAGAAATTGGAAAATCAATAGAGAGAAATTGGAAAGAAAAATATAAGCAGAATGAATAGAATCATATATTATCTTTTCGTTTTACCGCTATCCTATTTACCCTTATACCTCCTCTATGGACTAAGTCCTATAATCTATTTTGTATGTTACTATGTTATTTCCTATAGGAAAAAGGTAGTGAGATCAAACATTCAAAAGAGTTTTCCCGAGAAGACGTCGAAAGAACATGAATTTATAATGCAAGCTTTTTATCTGCACTTAAGTCAGGTAATAATTGAAGGAATTAAGAATCTTACAATATCTAAAAAAGAATTAAGTAAACGATTTAAAATTACTAATCCTGAAGTAGTTAATGATTTATTAAAGAAACAAAAAAGTGTAATCTTAATTGGTGGACATTATGGCAATTGGGAATGGTTGATTACCAGTCAAGCCTTTCAATTTGATGGAAAAGCCTTTGGTTTAGGAATGCCTATGAGTAATAAATTTTGGGGACAAGCGATCAATAAAAAGAGAGAGCGCTTTGGATTGAAAGTCATCCATTCTAAAAATTACAAAGAAGCATTAGCGGAAGAAAAAAATCCATATACTTTACTTATGCTAGGGGACCAAAGTCCGGGAGATACCAATAAAAGTTATTGGATGAACTTTCTTAAACAAGAAACAGCCGTTCAATTCGGAACAGAATCCTTGGCGAACACTTATGATTTGGCAGTGGTGTATTTTAACATCGATAAAGTGCGTTATGGCAGCTATGAAATGACTCTGACTTTGATAACTGATCGTCCAAAGGAACTTAGTTGGGGAGCTATCACCCAAGAGCACACAAAGTTATTGGAACAACAAATCAATAAAAAACCTTATCTGTGGATGTGGTCGCATAAACGATGGAAAAGAGATTTACCCCTGGATTTAAATGCCTTAAAAATAGAACAAGAACAACGCTTTAACAAGCAATTTAGATAAAGAGACTTTCATTTATCCTAGATTTCAATGATGATAAAATACCTACTTATTCTTTTCGTCTCCCTTCAGTTACCAACTTTCTTCGCACAAGAAATTGCAATATTGCAATATTGCAATAAACCAATACATGCGAGAGGAATAGCAATAAAAGGCCACTTTATTTTCCTTGGGAACAACAACGGAGAAGTTATTCGGTACAACATCAGAAATGGTAAAAGTAATTCCCTTAATCCGAAAGATACTTTTCCTGAAATCAGAGATCTTGCCTTGAACAGAAATACCGTTTACGCTATGCAGAGCGCTGATAATAGCAGTATTCTTAAATTAAAACGAGATAGACCGACAGAGTTGATTCATTTAATCCCTTTAGAATTAAATCCGAAACTATTTCTAGATGGAATGGCAATTGAAAATAAAGAGGCATTAGTAATGGGTGACCCGATTGATCATGTGTTTTCATTATTTCATTCGGGCGATTTAAAACATTGGGAGTTAATTACCCCTACGCTCTCCTCTTTCGATGGAGAAGCAGGATTTGCAGCAAGCGGAAGTACGGTTCAAATCATCAATGGAGTTTATTATTTTGTTTCTGGCGGAGAAAAATCGCGCTTTTTTAAGAGCTTAGACAAAGGTCTTACTTGGATTCACAGCGAACTTCCTTACAAGAATAGTACTGCAAGCGGTGCCTTTTCATTGGCCATGAAAGACAATAACAATGGAATCGTCGTTGGAGGAGATTACCTTGCGCCGAATTCAAACGAAAAGGTTTGTTTTATAACCAAGGATGGAGGTTTGCATTGGAGCGCTTCTACTATTGGACCTTTCGGATACCGTTCCTGTGTTTATTTCACCGATGGTGTTTATTATGCTTGCGGAACCAATGGAATCGATTATTCGAAAGACAATGGAGCTACTTGGATATCACTAAGCCATGATAACTGTTTCAGTTTCTGCTCGGATAAAAAATTTATTTATGCTTCGAGCACTATGGGAAGGATTATTAGAATTTCTAAGGTTGATACTACAAAGTAATTGGAGGATTAGTATTAGATAAATTGAATTTAAACCCCCTTCTCTTTCTTAATAATTTCATTGATTTTTAGATCTAGTGTTGGAATAATATGCTCAACAACACCCCAAACTGACCAAAGCAAAGTTATATGCTTTTTTTTATTTTTCGATATGTCCGTCTTATTTCACCGAACCACACCACTATCAAAACAGGAAAAACAATAAATGATAATTTATTAAAAGCATACGCTGCTGCAAAGTCAAGATGAAGAATGTGCTGTATCGCTCGAGTCATTCCACATCCATAACATTGAATATCGAAGACAAGGACCGATAAACATAAAGATTGGCCCTTATTAAAAAAATCAGCGGGTAAAATTATTAAAACCAAAGGAAGTAATAATAACCCGCTGATGTATAAATAGTTAATTTTTTTTCTCAATTACTATTAAAGTTTTTCTGAATAGTCACCATCTCTAGGCTTTAAATCTCCTGTGAGTATGCGTATAAAGTCAATTAGTAATAAGAGTCCACAAAGACCACCAGTTAATAGCATCAAAACTCCTATTCCTGTATATCCGAGATAAAATCTATGAATACCAAGAACTCCAACGAAAAAACATAGAAGTAACGCCACCAATTGACTTTTCCCACTGCCATCATCAGAATTATTTTTCTCTGATTTCATTTTGGTCTTTCTTTCTTTGCTTACAATTACTGTTTTAGTATTGGAAGTAGAATTCATTTTACTAGTAATGGTATTTGCTTTTTTATCAATCGCAACTATTTCTTGAGACGGAATAATAACAGCATCATTGTCCACCGATGCACTAATAATTTCTTCAGGAACTGTCGATTCTAAAACAATGTCAGTTGTGTTGACTGCCTTTTCTGATGGATCAACTGTCTTACTTTGATTTATTTCAATTTGTGTTATATTGTCCTCACTCACTAATTCATGCTTATTGGCATGACGCATTCCATTCTTCCATTCAACATGATAGCCAGGCAAATGAACCCGTTTTTCAATAGTACAAGAATTCAGGATAAGCAATATAGCCAGTCCAAGTAACGAAAGTTGTTTGATTGTTTTCATTTTGTTTTTGGTTTTAGATTGTTGGTTAATATTAGATTATTTTCCATACTAAATCTAATCTTTTTATTCTGAACTTTTTAGTTTTAGTTGTCCAAGTTTTTTTTTATCAATCTTCTGTTTGCTTAATGCTTTAATAAAAGTGATCATTGATTTCTTTTAATCAAGTTTTCCTTATCTTTAGATTCTAAATTGTCAATATGAAATATCTCGTATTAATTTGTTTGCTAACAAGTTCCTTTTTTATCAAAGCGCAACAAATCCCATCCGCTATAGAAATTGCTACACTACCCTTGTGGGCTCAAAAGATGTATGGTGAACATCCCAATGTGCTAGAAGTATCTACTTTGTACATGGAATATTACAGAACTCATGCCTTTGAAAAAAATTACCATACGCAGTATTTCAAGAGATGGAAGCGCAAGTATATCGCTCAACTAGATGATCAAGGATTTCCTATTGTCTATTCACCTGAAGAACAAGCACTCATCGATCAAACTTTTTTGAAAAAACAAGGCCAAGATAAAAGTTCGAATTGGTCTGTTGTTGGTCCGATCACAAATTATCAAGAAAATAATACGCAAGGCTCTGGTCAAACGAATGTGTATTCAGTCGATCAATGTCTTGCGCAACCGAATTTCATGATTTGTGGAACCGAACCGGGAGAAGTTTATACCAGCACCAACGGTGGTCAAAATTGGATCCACAGCTCTATGACCGTCGATTTTGGAAGTGGTGTTTCTGCTGTTGAAATTAGTCCTACCAATCCAAACATTTTATTCGCTGGTGGAAATAAAGGTGTTTTTCGTTCTACTGATGGCGGAACATCATGGACCAATGTGCTGCCCCAAACAAATTTTGGTGTAAACGAAATCCTAATCAATCCTGCAAATGAACTTCTAGTTTTTGCTGCGACAGACAAAGGTCTTTACAGTTCTGCAGATGGTGGAACCGCATGGACACAAGTTTACAACACTGCTTGCTTTGATATAAAATGCAAAACCAATAACAGCAACGAAATGTATTTGGTCAAGGATAATCCAAGTTTACTCCTCTGCGAATTTTATAAATCAACTAATGCGGGATCTTCATGGCAAATACAATCAACTGGATGGTATGCATCAACAGACCCTGGAAGAACAGATGGTGGTGCAAGAATTGGGCTTACGCCTGCCAATCCAAATCGAATTTATGTCTATTTGATTGGAGAAGCCAAAACCAATGATTATGGTTTTATTGGTATCTACAGAAGTGATGATTCAGGTCAATCTTGGATAAATCCTCAAGGAATTGATGGTGGACCTTATGATGCCAACCATGTGAATTTAGCTATAGGTTGGGCAACTTGGTTGTACCATCAAGGATTTTATAATTGTGCGATAGCGGCCTCCCCTACCAATGCAGATGAGATCTTAATCGGTGGACTCAACCTATACCGATCCTTAGATGGTGGATTGACTTTTACCTCCGTTTCAGGATATGTAGGTGGACCATTAGGCATGCATGTGGACAATCAAGATTTTAGAGTCATTGGAAATACCACATGGATTTCCACCGATGGCGGGATTTATAAATCAACTGATTTTTTCACTTCACAATATTCTTTCAAAATGTCTGGTGTGCATGGGTCAGATTATTGGGGATTTGGCAGTGGATGGAATGAAGATGTATTGGTCGGTGGATTGTACCACAATGGAAACCTCGCCTATCATGAAAATTATGGCAATGGGAATTTTTTAGAACTTGGTGGTGGTGAAGCATCTACAGGTTATGTAAATCCGGGGATCAACAGAAAAACCTATTACTCAGATATAGGAGGCAAAATGATTCCTGCGCAATTGACTGATCCGATTTTTGGTGCTCCTTTTGGTTCTGCCCCAAATGAATCCTACTACGCAGCAGAATCAAGTGAATTTGAATTTCATCCGAATTGTTATAATATTGGTTACCTAGGAAGAGATAATGCGATTTGGAAAACTACAGATGGTGGTGCCTCTTTCAATTTACTTTACACCTTCGGAACAAGTATCAATGATCAAGTGAAGTACATCGAACAAGGATCTAATCATCCGAATATGCTCTACTTAAATCAACAACCGGCCTCAGGAAATGTAGGAAAATTGTGGAAATCTATCGATGGCGGTATCTCCTGGTTAAGTTTAACCCTTCCAGCAGGAAACAGTCGTCGTATGCTTTTAGCTTTAAACCCTTTGAATTCAGATGAATTGTATATTGCTTATCCTGATGGATCAAATGGCTCAAAAGTCTTTAAAACAACCAATGGCGGAACCTCATGGACCAATCACAGCAATGCCGCTTTGAATAATGAATCGATTCAATCATTAGTGTATATTGCAGGAACCGATGGAGGATTGTATGCCGCTACGAATAAAGCTGTTTATTATCGAAACAACACCAGTAATTGGGTCATTGACAATGCAGGCTTGCCCACATTTATCAATGGAAATATATTAAGACCATTTTATAGAGACAATAAAATCAGATTGGCCTCTTACGGTAAAGGAATTTGGGAATCTAATTTAAACCAAACACCCCTCTTGCCCATTGCTCGCATTAATGTCGATAAATTAAGTTTCGTTTCCATTTGCGCACTGGATTCCTTTTATTTTGAAGACCACTCTTTTTTAAATCATACCAACGCGCAATGGAATTGGACTTTCCCTACAGGGTCACCCTCTACTTCAAGCAATAGAAATCCAGTAGTACTGTTCAATCAAGTTGGAAGTCATTTGGCGGTGTTGCAAATAACAGATGCGAATGGAAATACCGATACCGATAGTTTGTATGTTCAAGTAAGTAATTATAATTTACCCTCTTACATAAATGAAAATTTTCAAGGAAACTTTATTCCCTCCGGTTGGTCGGTAGCGAACGAAGATAATGGTGGATCCTGGTCACTTTCATCTACCGTTGGAGGCTATGGAAGTTCCACACAATCGGCACTTTTTGATAATTATAATATTGATTCTCAAGGTTCCTCTGATGATTTAATTGTAAATTTTGATGCCAATTATATCAGCACTAATCCCTACTTGAGTTTTGATGTCGCTTATGCCCGCTGGGGAAGTGGAAACTCCGATACTTTGGCAGTAATGGTTTCAACTGATTGTGGCCAAAGCTATCAACAGGTGTATTATAAAGGAGGAACAGACCTCGCTACAGCGCCTGATATTCAGAGTTTTTATACGCCAAGCGGAACAGAATGGCGCACAGACAGCATCAATTTGATTGCATACAATGGGGTTCCTAACTTACAAATAGCCTTTAGAAATCTAGGTAGATTTGGTAATTCCCTTTTTATCGATAATATTAATCTTAGTGATCCATTAGGAATTCAAGAAAAAGAATCCTTTGAAATCGTTGTCTATCCCAATCCAGCCAGTAAGGAAGGATACATCACGATTAGCAGTATTCCGCGAGCAAAGATTAAACTTTATGATGCACAAGGAAAATTAATTTTGGAAGAAGAAGGTGAAGGAACGGTTCAATTATTTTTAGGACAAGCTAAGGCGGGAACCTATTTACTCAGTATCCAAGGAGAAACTAAAATTTGGAATAAACCTTTAATTATTCGCTAGGTTTAATTCTTTTCTGGCCAAGAAACTTGCATTCCTAATTGGAACACGCACATATTCGACCATTTGGAAGTGGACATGCCTTGCGTGAGGGCTATTGTTTTTTCAGCAGTTGGAGAAAAATATAAGGGAGACAAAGAACATTTGAGAAATGGTGAAATAAACAATCCAGATGTAATCTTAAAATCATACGACGCAGCTACATTCATTTCTAGCCCAATTCCACCTGAATAAATGGGATAAGCTTCATCTGTCGATGGATCGTCCAGTATGTTTCGTGTGGTAATATTGGTTCTTATTCCAGCACCATAACTAAAATAAAGTGGATGATCGCCCCAAAAATCTGAACTTTTAAGATTGTAATCTAACAAAAGCATGTGCATGGCTACCCTAGTTGTCAGATAAGGATTGATTGTTTTTACTTCATAAAAAGAATAATTAGCGGAAATAAACTTGCGCTCGGAATGCTTTAATTTTCCGTAGTGCGCCACATTTAAATTAACTCCATGCTCTAAAAGTCTTTGCTTATTTTCTAGAAATGGTCTTGCTGTATTGTACAATTGAGTTGCTTTATTCCAATCATTATTGTAGAGAAATTCGTAGGACGAACCCATACTCCAATATTGTCCAAAGGAAAACGCATTAAAAAATACAATGAAAAAGAAACAACAAACTACCCTCATGACAATTCCATTATATTGCTAAATTCTCGAAAACCAGTTTCAATAGCACCATGAACCGTTTGATGGTGACCATTTAAATTCATTGCTTCTCCAGCAAAAAATAGTTTATTATCAATAGATTTTGCGGCAGTGGTACGTGAAGTTTCTTCTATTCCTAATTTAGAATAAGAATATGCACCACGAATGAATGGGTTTTTTGAATAATCTTGAACAAAAGCATCCAAGAAATTAGAGGTGGCAAGTCCATTATACATGAGATCCAACTCTGCCATCAAAGCAGAAACTACAGCAGCATCATTAGGAAGTGCAGATAAGGCAGCAGCTTGATGACCCATTACAAAAGCAATCAGTATAAAATCCTGAGTTACTTTTCCAATATCATCATTGAAATACGCTGCACACACGGATCCACCATAAATATTATCTGCAAAAAACTTACTCGAGAACTTAAAAAACACTTTCATCCCTGGTCCCATTCCTATTTTTGAAAAGGCAGTGGTTTTATCACTTGGCAAGATTGGATTAAATTGAATATCAGGACTTTGTAACACCGTAATTGGAACCGTAATAAGTACCTTATCGGCAGCATAAACTTGTCCATTGGCACAAGTCACTGTAACTTGATCCTGTGTATAATCAATTTTATTTACAATACTTTGCGTTTTAACTAAAGCAGTAATTTGATTTCCAAAATTTGAAATAATGGTATCAAAATAGGTTTCTTTGAATTTATAATCATCGTCTCCACTCGACCAATTCAACTCTTCTAAATTCATCATTTTAACAGACAAATCGCTCGCATCTGCACCATAATCACCCGCCAAACTTTCAACTATCGGTTGATAATCAGCCGAAAAACCTTGATCAGTAGCATATTGCGCAAAACTTACATCTGGTAAATCTTCCCCTTCAAAAATTGAAGTGTCCTTAATTAAAATATCCTTGGGTAAGCTCGTGACCATTTGATTTTGAAACCAGTAGGAATATTCAGTATTATCAATGGTAACCTGAACATTACCATTAGCCACAATCTCTCCTACGATACTGGTTCGACCATGCATCCATTGAGCACCTAAATCTATAGGATAATCAGCAAAACCTAAAAGTTTGCCCAATCTACCGCCAATTTTATCAGAAGCTTCCAGTAATATTACATCTATACCTTGCTGTTTAAAAAGATACGTAGCATAAACTCCAGCTGCACCACCTCCTATTACGATGACTTTTCCTTTAAATTTCCTAGGACGCAGTAAGCCCAGTTTTTGGCAAGACGCTAGCAAAAAAGATCCAAGACCTAGTATGCCAATTGATTTTACAAAAGATCTCCTTGAATTCATTATTTTCCTTTAGCTTTTATTACGATAGCCAAGGTATAAAACATTATTTTTAAATCAAGGGCAATGCTTCTATTTTTTAGATATAACAAATCAAATTTCATACGATCCAGCATTTGCTCTACATTTTCCGCATAACCATATTTAACTTGACCCCAAGAAGTAATTCCTGGTCGAACTTTAGTTAAATGAATATATTGAGGTTCAATTTTAATAATCTGATCGATATAAAATTGTCTTTCCGGACGGGGGCCTACAAGAGACATGTGACCCAAAATAACATTTAAAAACTGAGGGAATTCATCTAAACGTGTTTTGCGCATAAAACGACCAATTTTAGTAATCCTTGGATCATTTGAGGACGAAAGTTGAGGACCTTTTGATTCCGAATTGACAAACATTGTTCTAAACTTAATAATTTGAAAAGGTTTGCCATTCTGTCCAATTCTAGTTTGAAGAAAGAGAATACTCCCTGGAGAAGAAACTTTAACAGCGATAGCGCAAACAATATAGAGGGGAATAAGTGCTATAAAAGCAATTAATGAAATTACAATGTCCATAAAACGCTTTAGGGCCCTTTGCCAAACTGGCATACCGTCATTAATGATTTCTAGCAATAAAGTCCCGTAAATATTCGTCATTTTCAAAGAACCCGCCAAGAGTTCAAACATATCAGGTAAAATATTTATTTTTAATTTACCATCTTGAATCCTAGAAATTATTTTTTGAATTCTACTGTGATCGGAACTTTCAATCGCAATAACAACCTCTTCGACTTGATTGTTGGCAAGTAGAAGTTCCAATTGATCAGAATGTCCTAAGTAAGGTAAATAGTGTTCTAGACTTCTGTCGACGCCATTGATATTAATATATCCAATGAGGTGATTGACTAAGTTTTTTTGCTGGGACAATTCATTATAGATATCAATTGCCTTAGCACTGCCACCGATAATAACCGTTCGAAAACCTTGTCCTGGCTTACGTAAATGGTGAATCAATAAAGTAACCCAAGTGAATCTAATGGTAAACAATAAAGAAAAATGCAGTGTAAAAAGGAGCGCAAAGGAACGATAATACATCTGATAATGGGTCACTTCGTCATCTAATAGCAATGAGAAGAAAATTAATAAGGATCCTGTTAAAGAAGCTATAAAAGTTAACTGAAGAATTTTTACACGATACATTCTCCTTAATTGAAGATAAGTGCCTTGCAGATAATAGATTAATAACAAGACTAAAGGAACAACGATAATACCAGAAATGAAATTTTGATCTATGTGAAATTCTTTTCCTTCCATCCAAGTTTTACGAAAAAAGAAAAACAAACACCAGACAACAATTGAAACCAACCAATCAGAAAAAACTATTAAAAACAACCACTTACCCTTTCCCTTCATTATTAATTTTAAAAATGTACCAGTTTAATATTATCAATCCAAATTTCAGTATCTGTTTTACCAGCATCAAGTGTTGCGACAAATCCCTGTTCAAAATAAGCCCCACTTGCACCTGCTGCAATGAGTTCTCTTAAATCAATATATATTTTTTTCCAAGTAACCACGCTTGGATCTTGCGCATTCATTCCAATATTAATTCGAGGAACAACTCCTGATGGAGAAATCTCTATGAGTTCCGTGGTAATCATATTAGTAGTATGATAA
>Ga0304728_1000389_pt1 | contig 37584 bp, 54 predicted proteins | sample C_130625_MF_Meta_FD_190476 | JGI IMG/M metagenome (GOLD analysis project Ga0304728, IMG submission 190476) | Freshwater microbial communities from Lake Croche, Canada to study carbon cycling - C_130625_MF_MetaG (v2) (version 2) | ecosystem: Environmental > Aquatic > Freshwater > Lake | place... | reverse complement strand
TGCGTATAGCACAACTAATAGTTATGGAATCAATGTATCGTTTTCATTGGGTGCTGGTTCTACTTATAGCGGTACTGCAAATGCTTTTACTGCAAGTCAAATTAGTCAACCAACTGGTTCTGTTTCCATAGTAGGAACAAGCGGAGCAACTTTCTACATTACTGGTGTTCAACTAGAGCAAAACACGGTCGCGTCAAACTTCGACTTCAGACCGTACGGCACCGAGTTAGCTTTGTGTCAAAGGTATTATGAAATTAGAAGTTTAGCTTCAGGAACATTGTTTGGAACTGGATATGCTTTAGGAACATCTGCTGCTGGTATAGTAATTCCTGCTGTAGCAAAAAGGGCTACTCCTTCAACATCTTATTCAGGGGCATTATATGTGCTACAACAATCAGGCGCTACTCAAGTAACAAGTCTTGGAAGTCCTTTATACAATATTTATGCAAATGAAGTTTATCAACAATTTAACACTACTGTAGCAAATCTAACAGCAGGAACTGGAATAATGATGTATGCAAATGCTGGAGTTGCCTCATTTTCTATGTCATCGGAGTTATGAAATGTATAAATTAATTAAAAACATAATTACCAAAACGGATACAGCAGTATTAAGATTATCAGACAATACTTGCATTCCATTCGACTCAGACAACACAGACTATCAAGCCTACCTTGCATGGCTTGCAGAAGGCAATACACCGGAGGCAGCAGAATAATGGCACTCACAACAGTACAAGCAGGGATATTAGCTACACCAGCGCAGTACACCGCGATGAAGAACCGCATTATCAATGGTGCGATGGTTATTGACCAAAGGAACGCTGGTGCTTCAACAACGATTACGGCTTCGGCTTATACTTTAGATAGATGGCAAGCAGTTATTACTCAAGCATCTAAATTTAGCGTACAACAAAATGCTGGTTCAGTAACCTCACCAGTAGGTTTTACAAATTATTTAGGTGTGACATCATCTTCCGCATATTCTGTAACCTCTACTGATGCTTTTTTAATAGCTCAATACATTGAAGGTTTTAATACAGCAGATTTGGGCTGGGGAACTGTTAGTGCTAAAACTGTAACTTTATCATTTCAAGTATACAGTTCATTGACAGGCACATTTGGTGGTTCTATAAATAATGCAGCTTTTAATCGTAATTATTTATTTAGCTATTCAATTCCTACGGCAAATACTTGGACTACTGTAAGCATAACAATAGCTGGTGATACTACAGGCACTTGGGTAGGAGCTACTAATGGTGTAGGGATTGCTGTTAGATTTGGATTAGGTTCAGGTTCTACCTATTCAGGAACAGCAAATACATGGCAAGCTGGTAACTTAGTTCAACCAACTGGTTCAGTATCCGTAGTAGGAACAAGCGGAGCAACCTTCTACATTACTGGTGTTCAACTAGAAGTAGGAAGTAGTGCTACTGGGTATGAATATCGTCAATATCAGCAAGAGTTGGCTTTATGCCAGCGTTATTACCAAGTAATTGACCGTCTAGTTGTTATTCCAGCTGTCACGAATATTTATCCATCTTGGTCGTTTATTAACACAATGAGAACGATTGCATCTCTTACTTTTGTACCTGACGCTGGTTCTGGTGCAACATTTGCCGTAGGAGATAGCGGATTCTATCAAAATAATAATCACTCAACGAACTCTGGCGGTACTGCTAAACTGAATTCGGAGCTATAAATGTATATCCTTTTAAAAAATCCAATATCAAATAAAATCGACACAATCATGCGGTTGTCTGATAACACATTCATTCCAATGGTAGATGACAACACAGACTACCAAGCCTACCTTGCATGGTGCGCTGAGGGCAATACACCATTACCTGCTGATGGAGATCAAATCTAATGTCATACATCGGCAATCCACTCATCACTGCGGCGTTTGTTACTGATCAATTTAGTGGCACGGGCTCACAGACTGTCTATACAACGTCTGTAGCACCAGCAGGCACTGCGGCAGTTTTGGTCTCAGTATCCGGTGTGTTGCAAGACCCATCAACATACTCAGTATCAGGTACCACGCTCACATTTACAGGCGCGCCGCCAACAGGCACCGGGAATATCTCATGTAGATACCTAGGCATTCCAGCATCCGGTGTAACAACTACTGCTTACCGTACAGTGACCGAGTTCACAGCCACAGCAAGTCAAACTGTCTTCACACCACCAAGCTACACAGCTGGTTATATTGATGTCTATCGTAATGGAGTGAGGCTCGGAGCATCAGATTTCACAGCGACCAATGGTACTACTGTCACACTAGCCAGTGGCGCTACAGCAGGAGATCTGGTCACTACCGAGTCGTACTATGTGTCATCAGTGATTGGCGCAATACCTGCAACATCCGGTGCTGTGAACAACACATACCTAGGCACGGGAGCTGTTCAGACAGCCAATATTCTTGATGCTAACGTGACGCAGACTAAGTTAGCGGCTGGTGTAGCTGGTAATGGCCCAGCGTTTAGTGCTTATCCTACAACTGCGCAATTAACCATTTCTAACACTACTCAAACTAAAGTAATACTTGGTAGTGAAGATTACGACACAAACAATAATTTTGCTTCTAGTCGGTTTACTCCAACTGTAGCTGGATATTATCAATTAAATGGTGCGGCAAGCGTTGGAACAACTAGCACTTCATTAGGGTTAAGCGTAGCTATTTATAAAAATGGTTCAATAGTTAAAACTGGGTGTTGGTCAAACGCTAACTCTGCTGGTTATCCACAATCCACAGTTTCTACTTTAATTTATATGAATGGTTCTACCGATTATGTAGAGCTTTATGTTTACGGAAGTATGGGTGGTACTTATGATTTGCTTGCCGCTCCGTGGAATACATATTTCAACGGCTCATTAGTAAGGAGTGCATAACATGACCCTATACGAAAAACTAACAGCTCTCTATCCTAGCCTTACACAACAGGACTTCCTTACTGTAATCACACTTCAAAACGATTCAGATGGTCGTGGCGATTACATTGCTAAATGGGAACACTCAACACTGCCACGCCCAACACTGGAGCAACTTAAATGACACAAGCAAACATACTCGCAGCATCCGGCTCACAAGGCGTAGCACAGGGTTTTAAAAACCGAATTATTAATGGAAGCATGGTGATTGACCAAAGGAACGCTGGTGCTAGTTTATCAACAGCAAGCGGTACAAGTGCATATTCTTTAGACAGATGGCAAATTCTTTACGATGCTACTTCTAAATTTACAGTTCAACAAAACGCTGGTTCTGTAACCCCACCTGTAGGGTTTAGTAATTATCTAGGAGTCACCTCATCTTCTGCTTATGCAGTTACGGCTTCGCAATTATTTTGTGTTAGACAACTAATTGAAGGTTTTAACACAGCAGATTTAGGTTGGGGAACAGCTAACGCTAAGACTGTAACATTATCTTTTCAAGTCTATTCAAGTCTAACTGGTACTTTTGGTGGCTCTATAGGTAATGCAACAAATACTCGTTTTTACCCGTTTAGCTATTCCATACCAGTAGCAAATACTTGGACAACAATTTCAGTAACTATTGCTGGCGATACTACTGGCACTTGGGTAGGTGCGACAAACGCAGTAGGAATTTCTGTCTTGTTTGGGTTAGGTGTTGGCTCATCTTATAGCGGAACTGCTGGTGCTTGGACAGGAACAGCTAATACTTTTTCCGTAACAGGAGCAACATCCGTAGTAGGAACAAGCGGAGCAACCTTCTATATTACTGGTGTTCAACTAGAAGTAGGAAGTAGTGCTACTGGATTTGAGTATCGTCAGTATGGTCAAGAGTTAGCTTTGTGTCAGAGGTATTTTTGGAAAACATATAACCCAACAGTACTAGCTGGTGCAACTTCAGGAGCTGGGGGTCAAGCTGGTGCAGTTATGATTTATGTGCCAGCAATAGGAAACACTGTTCGTTGCACTATGCCATTTAAAGTAAATATGAGGTCATCACCAACAGTAACCACTTATAACCCAGAAACTGGTGCGGCAACTGTGGCAGCTTACGAAGGTAGTGGTGCAACTAACCAAGTTTCTTTAGGTGTAACTTTTATAAGTGATTATTCAGCACTTATATATGCAACTTCTGCTGGATTTACTGGAGCACTTTATTGGTGCGCAAAAGGTGAGGCTGAACTATGATTAATTATCAATACATTATTGGTTTAGATGGAATAACTATTTTAAAAAATGCTATTAAACGGTTGCCTGATGGTGCGTTTATCCCATTTGACCCTGACAACACAGACTACCAAGCCTACCTTGCATGGGTAGCGCAAGGCAATGAACCATTACCAGCAGATGAGGTGACAGAATGAGTACCATTAATTTAACACCGCAATTAGTCAATCAACTTTTGAGCTATTTAGGCACTAAGCCTTATCAAGAGGTCTACCAGTTGATCCATGCTATACAAGATGAAGTAAAACAACAACACTCACTAGAGCAGAAAGAAGACTAGCATGGATTGGCAAATCATTATCAATTTAGTAGGTGGTGCTGTTCTTGCAACAATTGGATGGTTTGCTAGAGAACTTTGGGCTGCTGTGCAAGCACTTAAAGAAGATGTAAAAAGAATTGAGGTAGAGTTACCTACAAGTTATGTTCGTAAAATTGATATTGAATCACGATTTGATCGCCTTGAAGTAATACTAGATCGCATCATGGATAAGCTAGATCAAAAGGTTGATAAATGAACTGGTTAAGTCAAATAGCACCTACTATTGCTACTTGCTTAGGTGGTCCATTGGCAGGCTTAGCAGTTACTGCTTTGTCAAAGCTTTTTGGTGTATCTTCTGATGATGTAAAAAGCATGATTGAGTCAGGTAAGCTTTCTGCTGATCAATTAGCAGCATTGCAACTTGAAGAGATTAAATTTAAAGAACAGACTCAAGCACTTGGCTTGAACTTTGAACAACTAGCTGTGGAGGATCGTAAAAGTGCTCGTGATATGCAAACAGCTACTGGTAGCTTTATTCCTCCTGTGCTCTCTATTCTTGTTACTGCCGGGTTTTTTGGTATTCTTGGCTATCTTATGCTGCATCCAGCTGATACTTCAAACACACCCTTAATGATTATGCTAGGCTCTTTAGGCACAGCGTGGACTGGCATTATTGCTTTCTATTTTGGATCTTCTAGTGGCAGTCAAAAGAAAGATCAAATGCTTTTTAACTCATCTCCAGTTAAATGAAGTTAGAACTTAAACGTGTTAAGTTAGCTGATACTTTTACTGTAGGTAAACTTTACGCCAATGATGAGTTTATCTGCTATACACTGGAAGATACAGTACGAGAAGTTGAAGGGCAGCCGGTCTCAGAATGGAAAGTCCATGGCCAAACAGCTATTCCAAAGGGTACTTACACTATAGATATTACCTTCTCTCAGCGCTTTCAAGTCAAATTGCCATTGCTACATGATGTGCTCGGCTTTACTGGCGTAAGAATACATACAGGCAACTCTGCAAAAGACACTGAAGGCTGCATTTTGGTAGGTGAAGCTTGGGACGGATCTAGTGGCTGGATTGGAAGTTCAAAAGTAGCGTTTAGTTTACTCATGCCTAAGATTGAAAATGCCACTGACGCTGTGACAATTTTGATCTCATAACTATATAACTTTTACCGAGATAAGTATAAAATGATGAAAAAGCTAGCTAGTTTTTGCAAACAAACATTTATTTGTGGAGAACTGGCGTGACGGTCTCATTTGTACTAACTTACAATTCACTAACTAGCACTGTTCTACAATACCTAGAACGATCTGACGACGCTGTAGTTGCTGCAATTCCGACGTTTATTACATTAGCTGAGTTTGAGATTGCGCAGCAAATCAAAACACTAGGGCAAATGCAAGTAGTTGAAGCTACTTTTACTCCAAGTGATGCTGTGATTGAAAAGCCAGCAAGATGGCGTAAAACAGTTTCAATGAACATCTTAAATGGTGCGTCTAAGCAACCTGTGCTTTTAAGAAAGTATGAATACTTAAAAATGTATGCACCAAATACTGCAACAACAGGCATACCCTTGTATTACTCAGACTATGACTATGATCATTGGATTGTGGCACCTACACCTGATGCTGCTTATCAATTTGAAGTACTATACTATGAGCGTATTTCTCCGCTATCTTCTGAAAATCAAACCAATTGGTTGACACAGAATGCTCCGAATGCTATGCTATTCGGTACTCTATTACAAGCAATGCCATTCTTAAAAAATGACAGTCGCCAAATCTTTCAACAAAAATATGATCAAGCAATGCAAGCATTGAAGACCGAAGACATTACACGTTTAGGTGATCGTCAAACTGTTGCTATTGAGAGCTAACTATGACTATTTCGTATCAAAATCCTTTTACTGGCCAAACAATTCAACCTTCTCAAGTAGGCTATGAGTTACTAACTATTGCTACAAGTACAACATTGCAATGGCCTGTCAATGGTAATAACGCAGATGTAGTTGCTAATATTATTGAAGTCATTGCTAGTGCTGCCAGTTTAAATCTGATCATGCCTGCTGCAACTCAAGTTTCAACGGGTCAAAGCGTTCTTATTCGAAACATTGGTGTTAATGCATTCACTGTTACAACTAGCGTTGGTGGCACAATTGTTAGCATTCCATCAGGCGTTGCGCAGTACATTTATCTTACCGACAATACCACTGTTGCAGGTACTTGGACAACAATTACATTTGGTGCTGGCACATCAGCAGCTAACGCGGCTGACTTAGCAGGCTATGGCTTAAAGGCTATTAGCACTACATTAAATCAATCACATCCAATTGTTGATTACAATGGCAACTTTACTTTAGCAGCGTCTAATAGAGCTGAGTTTGTCAATTGGAAAGCCGGTGTAGGCGCTATCACTTTACCTGTAGCATCAACTGTAGGTAACAATTGGTTTGCCATTATTAGAAACAGTGGCACAGGTATTTTAACAATTGGCATTACAGGTACTGACACTTTAGATGGTCTATCAAGTCAGCAATTGCAATTAACTGAGTCTTTTGTAGTTGTCTCAAATGGTGTTAATGGCTATAGCACATTTGCATATGGCCAATCAGTACAGTTTTACTTTACGTTCTTATCTAAGTTGGTTACGGGCGGTACTGTTACACTTACCTCTGCAGAGTCAGCAAATATATTACAAGAGTACTCAGGCACACTAACATCAAATTGCACGATTGTATTGCCATCAACAGTACAACTTTACTCAATCAATAACTTAACAACTGGCGCTTTTACACTGACATTTAAAACTTCAAGTGTAGGCGCAGCAACATATGCGTTGCCACAAAATACTACAGCAATGGTTATTTGTGATGGTACCAATGTCTATAACGCAACATCCGCCGGTATTAGCTCAGTTACGCAATTGACGTTAGGCAATGGTAGTTTAGCAGCACCGTCATTACGATTTGCCGGTGACTTTAATACTGGTCTTTACTTGCCTACAGCAGGGCAGCTAGGTTTTGTCATTGGGAATGCACAAGCTGGATATTTTAGTTCAACAGGTTTAACTGTGACTAACGGCATTTCAGGCGGCACATTTTGACAGCTAAAGTTATATCTCTTAACATTAAGCCGGGCATTCAGCGTGATGGCACGCTCTTTGACGCGCCTTGTTATGTTGATGGCCTATGGGTAAGATTTCAACGAGGTCGCCCACGTAAAATTGGTGGCTATAGAGGCATGTTCTTGAATGCCACAGCGATTTCTCGTGGCATGATTATGAACTCACAAAATGGCTTAAACTATATTTACTCAGGCACGTTTGGTGCTTTACAACTATGGGATGTTGACAACAATAATGGCGTAGGCACAGGCCCTGTTAATATTACATTGAACGACTTTACATCTAGTGACAATAACACATGGCAATTTGACATTGGCTTAGACTCAAACGGCACTGGCAATAACAAATTAGTGGCTCACCCAGGGTTGAATTTAGTTAATATTGACAATACTGTGAACACTCCAGTCTTGATTGGCGATTTCATTGGTAGTTCTATGGCAAAGATTACCGATAGCTCAGGCGTAAACCCTACAGGCGACACAATTTCAGTATCTGGAGGTTGCGTAATGCTTCACCCATATTTATTTGTTTATGGCAATGACGGGCTAATTAAGAATTGTTCAGCTGGTAATTTTTCCAATTGGAACTCTGCTGATGCCAATGAAAACAACGTAGCAACTGGTAAGATTGTCAAAGGCTTACCTATTCGTGGAGGTACAACTTCACCAGCTGGATTATTTTGGTCTTTAGACTCAGTCATTCGTGTGACGTATAACCCATCAACAGTTGGAGTTACTACGCTCTATTGGAAGTATGATATTGTGTCAAGTCAATCTTCAATTATGTCATCAAATAGTGTGATTGAGTATGACGGCGTTTTCTTTTGGGTAGGCGTTGATCGCTTTTTAATGTACAACGGTGTTGTGCAAGAAGTGCCCAACCAAATGAACTTTAACTACTTCTTTGACAACTTAAACTATGATCAGCGTCAAAAAGTATGGGCATCTAAAGTGCCACGTTGGGGTGAAATTTGGTTTTTCTTTCCAAGCGGCACTAATACTGAGTGCAATGACGCTGTTATTTTTAATGTACGCGATCAAGTTTGGTATGACGCAGGTCAGGCATTAGGCGCTCGTAGATCCGCAGGCTGCTTTACTGAAGTATTTAGAAAGCCAATTTGGGCGGGTAATGAAGTCAACACAGCAAATACATACACACTATGGGAGCATGAAACTGGCTCTGACGTAATTTACTTAGGCAACCAAACTGCTGTGCAAAGCTATTTTGAAACCAATAGTCTTGGTTGGGTTAATGGCGGCCCAGGCGCCAATGAAACGTTAGGTAATAATAGATGGATTCGACTTGAAAGATTAGAGCCTGACTTTAATCAAACTGGGCCTATGAATGTGTACGTTACTGGTAAAGGGTATGCTGATGATGTGGATCAAACATCAAGCCCTTATGTATTTACGCATGAAACACTAAAAATTGATATGCGTGAGCAACGTCGTGAAATGCGATTACGATTTGAAAGCAACGTAGTTAATGGCGACTATGAAACTGGTATGGTTTTACTCTCTGCTGATATTGGCGATGAGCGTTCTACAGGAAATCCATAATGGTTACCTATGACCCACGTGGAATGAGCTGGGAACAATGGGTAAGCCTTATGGCTGAGTTATTTGCTGGGCAATCATTAGGCGTGCTGCCAGAAGATAAATGGAGAGACTGGGCCAATGCTTTTGCAGGTGTAGGCTACTTTGGATCTTCTGGATGCCCTGATTCTAGAGGCTTTCCAACATGGCAAGAATGGGCAGCACGATTAGTTGGTATTATAGCAATAGACCCAGGCATTGCGATTGGTGCAAACAATGAAAACTTGCCTAATAGCAGACAATTTAATAACCAAAGTAGACAAGCAGGAATGACATCATTGCCATGACACCATCAGAAATTATACAAGCAGATTCACAAAAAATGGGCTATGATGCCGAGACTGCATTGCGTAAAATTAACAAAGTTGTTACGTCTGGCGCAGGTTTATTATTACAAGAAGGCGATTCTGTATTGCTGTTGATTGCGTTGCCTGACAATAACGCTGAATTACATTTATACACAGCAGATTCACCATTGAATTTAAGTAGAGCATTAAAAAAGTTTATTGAAAAGATTAGAGCGTCTGATTTAAAAGCTGTGTATGGTAGTGGTGAAGTACCGCAATTACTTAAAATATTAAATAAATTTGGCGTACAGACAATGAAATCTGATTTGCCTAATTATCGTTGGATGGCTCCAGTATGAGATATACATTAGACTCAGTACTACCTATTGGCGCTTTTGAGCATATTGGTGATCGTCGTATTAAGCTATATGGCGGAGGAGGTTCTTGGAACCCTGTTAATATTATTGAAGATGCTGTTAGCTCAGTTAGTGATGCATTGGCGTCTATTGACCCAGGCCCAGCAATTGGCGACGCCGGTGTGGCTATTGACCAAGGCGTCAATGATGTAATCCCAGGTGGTTGGGCTACAGTAGGCGCTGCTGCATTAGCCGCTGCTACATATGGCGCGTCGTTGGCTGCTGAAGGGGCTATTGAAGGCGGTGTACTTGCTGCTGATGCTGTTGGAACTGCTGACGCAGGTTGGTCAGCTGCTGAAGCAAGTAATATTGCAGCACAACAAGCTGCTGAACAAGCTGCGCTAACGGGATCTACAACTGCATTAGAAGCTGCACCTGTGTATGATGCAGCAACTGCTGAAGCTTTAGCAAATGGTGAAATCTCAGGATTAACTAGTGGCGCTGTCGATTCAACATTAGCGCAAGGCACAATGGATGCTACAACCATTGCTAATATGAGTGCTGATCCTATTGGCACAATGAACTCATTAGGCAATTGGACAGGTTTAATGACTGACAACATTGGCAATATTGCTGTTGAGTTGGTAGGTCAAGGTGTTGCTGAAGGCGATATTGCTAGTTTTTTATCTTCACAATATGGAATTGATGAGTATGCTGCAGCTAACGCAGCAGGCATGGCAGGCGCAGGGCAGGATGCAGGTGTAATTTCAAACTCACTAATGACTGACTATGGACCACAATTTCAAGGTTGGCCTACAGCAGGTGAAGGTGCTTTTCCAATTACTGGACAAGATCTTAAAAATGCGTATAACGCGTATCGTCTTGGTAGCACAGCTTATAACTTAGGTAAAGTTTTAACTGGCGCAGGAAGTTCTAGCCCGTTAAATAAAATGACAACTCAGTTATCAAAATCTTCTGGGTTGCCTAGTCTATTAGGCGGCTCTAGTGCAGCATCAACTGGTAGTGGCGCATTACCCGGTAACTTATCTTCTACATCATTAGCAGCAGCACCTGTAACGCAAGGAAATACTATGAATTTACAACAGCTTAAGCAACTTTATCCGCAACTTTCTACAATTGACCCTCGATTGGTTCAAACTTTAGTAGGTAAAGCAAATGTAGGCAGTCCATATAGTAATCTTGCAGAAGCTACTACAGGCACAGGCTTAAGTATGCAAGGGCAGGGCGGCGCGCCATCTGCTGGCTATCCCGCAATTGCTGCTGATAAAGCTTTTAATACTACCAGTTTTGCAGGAGGCAGCCCTTTATCAGGTAAGTTTGATGCGCTAACATCAGCTGGTTTAAGCACGTTAAGTGGCGCAAAAAATCCGTATGGCTTAAAAGATGGCGGGCAGCCGCATATTCCACAGTTTAAAACGGGCACTACTGGTCATTACGTACAAGGAGCTGGTGATGGTCAATCGGATGATATTCCTGCTATGCTTGCAGATGGCGAATATGTTTTTGATGCTGATACTGTGGCTTCTTTGGGAAATGGCTCAAATAAAGCCGGTGCTTTGCAATTAGATAAAATGAGAGAATCAATTCGCAAGCATAAAAGAGCAGCTCCACATAATAAAATACCTCCTAAGGCTAAGTCACCTTTAGAGTATATGAAAGGTAAATAATCATGGCATTAGAACAAGGACAAGCATTACCTAATATAACCACTAATCAAACACAAGCTACATCAGCACCAGCTTGGTATACTGATTACTTATCAGGGCTTGCAAAATCAGGTAATCAAGCTGCAGCTGGCGCGCAATATGTTGGCGCAACGCCATTGCAGCAACAAGCTTTTGGACAAGTTGGGCAGAACGTAGGCAACTATCAACCTAATTTGACAGCAGCTACTAACTTGGCAAACCAAGCAGGCGGTAGCAATGTTGCGCAAATGGCTGGTCAATTTATGAATCCCTACACTCAGAACGTAGTTAATTCTTTAGGCGATGTGGGAATGCGCAACATTCAAAACGTGTTGGCGCCAAATGCAACTGCTGCTGCAGTAGGCTCAGGTCAATTCGGATCAAAACGTGGCGCTGAAGCATTAGGTCAAGCAATCAATACTGGATTGTCTAATTTAAACGCAGCGCAATCTCAAGCATTGCAAACTGGATATACACAAGCATTGCAAGCATCACAAAATCAAGTTGCAAATCAGTTAGCAGGCTCACAGCAACTTGGCAATTTAGCAACACAAAATCAAGCTTTAGGTCTTGGTGATATTAATGCATTGTCTACAATGGGCGCGCAACAACAGCAAATAGCGCAAAATGAGTCGCTATTTCCAATGCAGACTGCAACACAGCAAGCAGGCATTTTAAGAGGCTACACAGTACCAACATCAGTACAATCTTCTTATACAGGCCCAATCCCTGGTGCGTATGCAGCTTCGCCATTACAACAAATTGCAGGTATTAGCTCATTGTTGGCTGGTACAAGTCAGACTCCATTAGGTCAAACAGTTGGCACGGGTATTGGTAAGTTATTTGACGCTGCTGGTAATTTTATTGGCAGCGGTTCAAGCAGCAGCCCATCATTGCCAATTGACCCAGCAACAGGTCAACCTCTTGATTTAACAAGTGTAGCTGGCACAGGTGGCACTAGCCCTTCACAGTTATACCAAGACTGGTTAACTGGCTCTGGTGGATTTGGAAATTTCGGAGAATAATATATGGCATCTACAGGCGCATTACCTACACTTCCTAGCGCCATTGGCGCGGATTCTGATGCTCAAAAAGAGTACACGGATGCTATTACAAAAGTACTATCATCTTTGGAAGATCGTAATCAGACCAACTGGTTTAATGTTGCAGGCGCATTCTTAGACCCAGGTCGTACTGGTAATGTTGGTGAAGCTTTAGGTAGAGCTTCTCAATCTATTGGTCGTGATGTTGAGCAGCAGCAAGCTAATGCGCCATCTATCGCTATGATGCGTGCGCAATTAGCAGGTCAAAAATATGAGATTGGCAATCAAAGTAAAGCATTAGGGCTTTTAGCTAATACTTTAGGCATGGAGCCTAGCGCAACACAAACAGCAATTAGTAATGGCACATTGCCAGCATCTGCAGTTAGTAAGATTACTCCAGAAATCTATACAACCGTTAGTTTGTTATACCCTAAGTTAGGTGAGACACTTAAGAATGCATTTGGCATGGATGTTGACCGTGCTAAATTAAATGTGGATGTCAATAAAGGCGTTACTGACGCTGCCAAAATTGTTCTTGAAAATGGCCCTGGCGCTATACCTTACTTATCTAAACAGTTTACGCAAAATATGCCTGGGCAATCAACGCCTGCAACGCCTTCTTTAAACTTTAAACCTCCGGTTGAAGGTACTATTAGTAGCGGCTTTGGTACTCGTAAAGATCCTATCAATCCAGATAAGACTGCAATGCATAATGGCATCGACTTTAAAGCTGCACCGGGTGCGCCAGTTTCTGCGGTACTCCCTGGCGTGGTTAAGTCAGCAGGTGCTAAAGGTGAATACGGCAACACAGTAGAAGTAGAACATAAAGATGGTTCTATTTCTTATTACGCGCACCTTGATGGTGTCAATGTCAAGCCCGGAGATAAGGTAGAGCAAGGCACACCTATAGGTACTATTGGCTCTACTGGTAAATCAACTGGCGCCCACGTAGAGTTTGGTGTACGCAATGCTAGTGGTAAGCCTATTGATGTAACTCCAATGTTTGGGCAAAAGCCTGCCGGTGAAAGCGTGCAAGTTGCGTCATTAAACAATGAAGGGTTGCCTTTAAGCAAACAAACTGAAGTTGCTAAAACACGAGTACTTGAGTCTGATAAGCCATTTCAAACTAAAGTTGATCAAATTGCAGGGTATACACCACAAATTATTCAAGCTTCAAATCGTAATTTAGATGAGCTAGATCAATTAGCAGGGCAATACCCTAGAGCATTTGGGCTAATGAAAAAACAAGGCGTGTTAACTGCAATTCAAGCTGCAGCAAATGAAGGTTTAACAGCCAACGTAGGACAATACTCAGCAAGCTTAAGTTTGCCTGTTAAGACATTTTTACAAAAGTATCGTTTATCACCACAAGAGCAAGATGCTGTCACTCGTGCAAGTCAAATTATTGGTGAAGAGTTCTTAACTAACGTAAAAACTAATAAAGGCTTACTGGGTGTTAACCCAACTGATAATGACGCACGACTCTTACAAGCACCAATGGCAAGTTTAGATGATTCTGCTAGAGCAATTCAAGCATGGGCTCGTCGCCAAACACTGGTTAATAATGAGCGTGGCGAATTATTTAATGCGTTAGATCAGCACCGTCAACGCGTAGGTGTCACAGCGCCGCCAAGCACATTCTTTAGTTCAAAAGACTATCAGAATGTATTGAACACCTACGCACCAAAATACAAAGCATTAGAGTCGCAAATTGGACCCTTAGCTAAACCGCAACAATAGGACTATCATGGCTGATAAAGAACCACAAGTAGACTTAAGTAAAGATGGCGATATCTTTTCACGCCCAATGGGTGTTACTGATAACTCTAAAGCGAATGTAAAAGTGTACTCACCAGAAACTGGTGAAGAAGTTGTTAGCCCTTTACTTGCGGGAGGCGCAGGCGCTGCCGTAGGTTATGGTGTTAATAAAGTAGCGCCAACACAGCAAATTACAGTTAAAGGGCTTGATCAAGCGCAAATGCAAAAGCAACTTGCTGATAAGTTATATCAAGAACGACTTGCGCAAACTGAAGGTTTAAAAACAACACATGTTGAAAACCTCGATAATATTAAGACAGAGCTTGATGCTGCCAAAGCGCGATTATCTGATGCTGCTACTGCATATGAAGAAGCAAAAGCAAAAGCTACTACATTAAACGCATTACCTGAAAAGCCTTTGGCGCCGGGTGAGCTCCCTTCCGGAGATAAATGGGCAACTAAAGTTACGGGTAGCATGGGGCCCGGAGGCGAATCAGTAACTGAAGCTGCAAGAAACTATCGCTTACAACAAAATTTAACGCCAACTGAGTCATCTCAATTCAAAGCTTCAAGATCTGGATTGATAGTACCTAATACAATTGATACTAGTAAGCCTTTTTTAAATGAAGCACAACTGACAGCACAACGTGAGTATGAGGCAGCTGCTGCAGCACGGCAAGCAGCACAGCAAAACGCTGCAAAAGCGCAAGGCATGTTTGAATCAGCTGGTAAGCGCCCTGCTGTGCCACAAGCACAACAACAACGTGTTGCGTCAGCTGCTGAGAAATCCGCACAAGCTGCAGAAAAGCTACGTATTCTTCAAAGCCAATCACCAAGTACTTTATCTAAACTAGGTATGGCACTAGGTAAAACGCCTTTAATGAATATTGTTGGTGGCGCTATGTCTGCAGCAGAATTGGCAGAAATGATTAACAACATTGATCGTGGTGAGTACGGTAAAGCTGCAGTAAATGCTGCAGGCGGCATAGGCGGCGCAATGATGATGGCGCCACATCCAGCTGCTAAAGTAATTGGCGCAGGTCTATCAGCAATCCCATTAGCTGTACAAGGCTACCAAGCTTTGACTAGCGAATAAGATTCCTTCACGTGGAATTTTGGGCCCTCTTTGTGAGGGCCTTTTTTTCAGTGCACTAAATAACTATTTACAAATTCTATAAATTGTGGTATAATATACTTGTAGCCCAGCTACAAATGTTCTTTAATAACTTGACTTTTGAAAGGTATATATGAAATCATTTCATAAAGAAGACGCGTTCCATTTTTACGGCACCAATGCATGGGAATGGAAAACATCAGGCGATTTATTTGAAGTTATTGCTTGGTTTCAAAACCAAAAATATAACAACAAAAAACAAAGGTATACATTGTGGTATATACCATTGCCACCTGACGCGGCTTATAAAATAAGCCAATACGCCCCACAAGTAGAAGGTGCTGAATTTATGGGGACGTATGAAGGCAAAAAGAAAGTAGAAACAATATACGCTAAGGAAGTGTAAACTAGGCCCCGCAAGGGGCCTTTTTTTATGGTCGATATAGCGCATCATTAATGGCTTGCTCATATTGCATTGCATTAGCCATTTCAACTTTAACAGTTTGCAATGCTGTTATAATTTGATCCATAGTATAGCCTTTACGAAGCATTTGCATAATGTACTCTCTAATCTCGATTTGAGCAAGTAGAATTTTATTTTCGTTCATATGTTTAATAGCCATTTTGAAAAAGGGAAAGTAGGGTTAATAGATTTCTCAATCAAATTATGTGCCTCATAACGACTAATTGCAGGAGGCTTATCAACAATTGACTCTAGTTCTTTATGCTTAAGAATATTTTTAAACATCTCCATACGAGATTCATATACATGGAAAGAACCAACTGAAATAGTAAGCGTGCCAATTTGTAAGTTTAAAAGTGTTGCCACAATTTCTTGTAAGAAACTAAATGTAGGTAGATCATTACCCATGCCCCAAAGAATGTCCTGAGAACGCATGATCGCACGTGTGTTAAGTCTACCATTACGTATACGGAACTCAATTGCAATAGTACATGGCACATCTTTAGCTTCTTTGTCCATGTGCTCATCATCAGTGCCATACATAGGTATGACAGCACGACGACTCATAGCGTCTTTGGATAAAGTACTAATAATATATTTAACGCCATAGCAGCCAAACCAATAAGAGCCATAATTGCTATTAAGCTTTCCGTTAGCAACGATTTTTCCCCATTGCGCAGCATGCTCAGCGATAGATAAGTCAGTGGGATCAGCATTAATATACCAAGCCATTTCGCGCTTAAGATACTTAAGGTTAAAGTTGCGCCCTTTAAAAGAGTTAAATCGTACATTAGGACCTACAGTGTAAGTAAAGTTTTCAATTTCAAGAGTTTTTTCGCCTCTTGGGTTAGTCCAATGCCCATATTTATCAAGGCATTGATATAGTTGTATAAGGTCATGTTCGTTATAAAGTATTGAAATTTCCATTGTCAGATTCCATAATCAAGTAAGGTTGGTCGGAGTAATTTTGCATATGATGCAAAGGTGGTGGTAATTTTATTGCTTTCACATTATTGTTTAATGCCCATGTGTAGGCGTTATTGCCTAATGCAAAAATCTTGCTTGGTTTTAAGTCTTTAATAAAGTCAGGCTCAGTTGGTGTGCCTTGATACGTTTGTGTATTGATCCAATAGAGTTCTCTTTCAGAGACACCTTCATGTTCTAAAGCTTCTGCCAACATACGGCTTGGCCCATCGTTATCAAGGAAGTTGATGAAAGGAATTACCACTGCAGAAGCCCGTACGTTAGTTCTAGGGCCTTTATCACAAAGCATTAATATGTTACCTTGCTTAAAGCATCCGCCACCAGAGGCGCCATTTTTAATAGACACTCTACTAATCTTATCTAACAGCCAATCAATAGAATCTTGTGTGTAATCATAGTGAATAGTAGGCAAACTTGTTGTTAAGCCAATAGACTCATATTCGTTATACACAGCTTCCAGTTGACTAATATCATCTAAGTATTCTTCACCAATACGTTTCTCAAACGCCTCAACACATGTTTCAAAGTCAGGTTGGCAATGGATAACCACAGCGCCTCTTGATAATGCTACTCTTTCAAGCATGCGCTTTCTTTCTACATCAATGCGATTAGCGCCATTGCGATACACTTCACCATAAATTGGCTCAGACAACCATGACCGATCCATAATGACAACATCATCAAATGTTAATGCAGGAGACATCGACCTAAAATAAATACGACAAAGATGCTCAGGCTCAACACCAGTATACGGGCCATGCTTAACAATATGCACCATGCTTTTATCTTGAAATCGATGTCGCAATGTTTCTGCAAGTGTTGTCTTTCCAGCGCCATCAGGGCCTTCAAGTATTAGTATCATTTTAAAAAGCTTTCTAAGTTTGCCAGTGTTTTGGCAAGTGTTGCATGTTTTAATTCAATACTTTGCATTAATGCCAAATGATACAAAGACTCATCATCCATCATTTCAATGCCTGATAACGTAAAACTATAAGATGGGCCAATCATGTTTAATTCTAAAGGGTTACCGCCTAAAATACATCCTGCTGCTGCAGCATGTAAATATCTAACTCTCCACCAGCCACATCCTGCATGTGAGTAAGTTGGGCATAGTACACCTTTAAAAGAGCCGTATTGCCATACAACATCAGACTCAAGTATTCTAGGTTGCCCAAGTGCTTTTCCACCAATTGAGTATATTGGCCAACGCGTGCCTTGCCTCGCTGCCCAGTCATGCGCATCTTTTGAAAGTGAAGCGTTATACCACGCAGTTGCACGTTCTTTCCATGGCAACTTTTTAACTGCTGGCATTTTATAAAGTGGTGATGGGTCCCATGCTTTAATGTTGTCTATAGGTAAATTCATTTTTTTAATATTGCCCCATGGAAAAAGAGGCGCTACCCATACAAACTTTGTTAAGTCAATAGCGTCTTTCCATGTAGGTAATACTTTTTGAAATGCCCAATCATCTAAACAAACATATGCATCAGGCCTTTGTGTAAGTGTATACACTGCATTATCAGGATGTATTGCGTTGTGATCAAGTGGATATACATACACAAAGACTTTATCATACATGCTTAAATCTTCGCCTATTTCAACGGCGCGATGATCAACCTGATGCCCAAGACTCATAAAGCCATTTGACATTAATTCAGGAATAGAGATAAACTTGGTAGAGCTTGCTCTATCTGGATGATTGACATGCGTTTCAGTAACGCCGGTGATAAGAATGTTCATAGCTTAATCTGCATGCGTGATTGAAATATGCCCAGCTGTTACATCATAGTTAATATCACCAGAACGGCCACCTGCTGCAATGTATTCACCTACACTGATACCTGTGCGGTATAAGTTAAATCTTGTAAAAGCTAAAGTGCCTTTACGTTTTGGGTTATCACCTGCAATTACAGTAATGATAGCAGTTTTTTTAACGTGCATGCGGTTATTAGCAGGCATAATGTGCTCCTAAAAGTTTAAAGTTGGAAGTGTGAGCCATAGTTTCTTTTCAATAATCAAGCAGATTCTATTTTATCACGTTGTATATAGTCGCGCACGGCATTCAGCAAATTTTGTTGCGTCTTGTCTTTGCGACGTACTGCAAGCATAATGGCTTCATCAATAGTATTTTTTGCAATAATATGATGAACCATTATGTGATTCTTTTGACCTTGCCTCCAGAGTCTACGAATGAATTGCTCGTAGATTTCTAATGACCATGTCAAAGAATACCATATGACCGCATGCCCTGCGCCTTGTAAATTAAGGCCATGACCTGCTGACATTGGATGGGCTAAAAGCACTGGCACATTACCACTATTCCAGTCTTCAATAATCTTATCTAACTTTTCACCAACAACACCAGACCCAATAATTGGCGCATTAGGGAATACTTGCTTGAGTCTTTCTAAATCATGAGCAAAATGATAGCCAATAATGCAAGGCTGTCCGGATAATTCTTCAACCAACTCAACCACGGCATCAGTTTTGGCATCATGTATATGCGTACTTTTTCTATCTGTTCCGGCATCAGCATCGAGATATGACCCTCCATTAGCAATTTGTTGCCCCTTCATTACGGCAACGGCAGCATTCACTGCAGTTACGTCGCCTTCTTTAAGTTGAATAGTCAAAGACTTTTCAAATTCATCATAAATCTTTTTGGCATTAAGCGGTAAATCTATTTTGACATCATTGTAAGCCAGCTCAGGCAAGTCAAGATGGTCAAGTGCTGCCATGCGTAATACTTTACCTTCTAGCTTTGCTTGAATTCTAGCCTCTCCATCAGGCATTAGCTTCCATTCATAGCCTCCATAACCTGAAGGGTAAAAGTACTCTGTACGAAATCTTGATACGTAGGGTCCAAATGTGGCCCCTTGGTCAATAATAAGTTGTGGGCCAAATATGTCTAATAGGCTATTAGGAGCTGGTGAACCAGTGAGGCCCCAGCGTCGATCAAACTTATTTAACAAAGGCTTTAAAGTTTTGAATCGTAATGTTTGCGTATTCTTCATATAAGAAATCTCATCAACAACTAAGATTTCAAATGGCCATTCTTTGCCATTCATACGAGTTGCCAGCCAATTTAAGCCTTCAAAATTAATGACGTAAATATCATGATTTTGTTTTAAGACTTTATCTTTTTGTCCACCATGTAATACACCAACAGAATAGTTTTCAAATTGCTCCCACTTTTTAACCTCTGTAGGCCATACGCCATAAACTGGACGAAGCGGTGCTATTACCAGCATTTTCTTAACAATACCTTTAGTACGTAGCGTTTTAAAAGCTGATAAGACAATGGCTGTCTTACCAAGCCCCGGATCTAACCAAAGACTGGCAGAGCCACGCTCAACCAGAAACTTTACTGCTTCTTTTTGATATTCATGGGGTTCCCAGAACACTATCAATCCCTTCTTTACTATCGATAACATGAACTATATGTCCACGATCTTTTAGTTCTTTATGCACTTTATCTTGAAGTGGTGTAGTTTTACCACCGGGTCTTTTAAGTTCTACCCATAACACTTTACCTTCAGGCAACGCTACAATACGATCTGGCCAGCCTCTTGCAAAGCGAATATGCAACTTTAAAGTTAGTAGCTTACGCTTTTTACAAGCTGCAGAAAAGTATTGCTCAAGATGACGCTCTAATATAACTGTTACCACCGGCAAGGGCCTCCATTATCTTTACGAAAATGACACCATTTGCAATTAAAGCTAGGTTTTGGCGCATAAATATCATCAGCTTGAATCTTTAAGATACGACTTGTAACCCAATCACGTAAACCTTCGAAGTCAGTACGCTTAATAGTGCCATAGCTAACTTTCTTTTTACCATCAACATATAAGATTTCAATCTTAACTTCTTCAATTTGTGGATAAGCTGCCATAACCATTACCGCGTATAACTTTACTTGATCTTCATAATCACGTTCTTTGCCTGTCTTCCAATCAGCAACATAAGCTATGTTATTATTTAAACTAAGTACATCTAGGACTCCGCGAAGCCAAACCTCGCCCTGAGAAAACCCGCATGGCTGCCAATCACTAGTAAAGCCAAGCTCAACTTCAGGCTTAGCACCCATAGCTTTAAGTTCATTAATAAATGGCTCCCAATATTCTGTAACTTCAGAATAAACAGGCAACCCTATTAAAGCTGATTCAAGCTCTGCATGAATTGTTTTACCACGCTCTGCAGCCGAACCAGTTGGCTCTTGTAATTTGTCAATTCTTTGTAGCTTATACTTAAGTGGGCACTGCTCATACAACTTAATAGAAGAGTTTGAGAAGCTCATTATTGCCTTTGTGCGGGAATACGATTGCGAATGTCTTCTGCTATTTCTTGAAGTGTAATGATCATGTGATCTCTACCTTCTGTGGCATCAGCTACTTTTTGTGTTACTGCTTCTACAATTTTGGCGCATTCTTCACGTTCAATGATCACAGCTTCTTTTGTTGCTTGAATTGCCATGGCAACAATTTCTGCTTGTGCAGCTTGAAGCTCACCATCAAATTCTTCTTGTGTAAATAGCTTATTGCCAACGCCTTTAGCCAAGAATTGCTTTTGAAAATCTGACATGTCTGCGCTCATTTTTTGGTTCTCCGCCATACTTTACGAATGTTTTCTGGGTACATTCTTAAGACCCAATCTTGTAATAGATTATACGGGTTAACAGATACTAGTAAACCTTGCTCATCAGTTAGTTTCATAATAGCAATTGCTAAGTTTTCTAATGACTCAGGCGAAAGTTTACTTGTTGATGGGTAAAACTCAGGAAATACATTTATATCATGTACTACTTCATCATCTTTATCACTCATACTTTTCTCCACCAGTGAATTGTTTTACGTCTACCGTGCTTCAGTCTTAGTTTAAACGCATGAAAGCTATTAAACATAACCCATTGCTTTAAATGCGATCTACGTCGAGACGCCATTCTATTTCTAGAATATCTAGGTCTAAGTCTCATCCTTTTACCTCTTGATACGTGTTGCCTACTTTGTAATCACTAACCATAGGGACTTCCATCTTTACGGCATTGCACATAGCTTCCATAAGACAATTGGCCTCACGTTCAATATGCTCTATTGGTGCGCTAATTACCAATTCATCATGCACACTTAAAAGAAGTCTACTGCCATTTCTTTTCTTTTGATAGTCTAGCATGGCTTGCTTTGCTTGATCAGCAGCAGAGCCTTGAATTAAAAGATTAACGCCTTTATAGTCAAACTCACGGCGCCTGCCATTAATAATCTTAGGTGGCTCCATTGTTACAAGTCTACCACCAATAGTTTTTAAAGGTTGATTTAGTTTGTAACGAGTTCGCATGGTTGCTTGCATATCTTTAAGACCCGGCGCAACAGCTGTGGTGTATGAATCCATTAGTGTTTTTGCCATTTCATAATCTACTTCAAGCATTTCACTAATCTTTTTAGGCCCAGCTCCGTAAAGAATTGCAAAGCTTACGCCTTTACTAAATGTACGAGACACTGTTGTGCCTGCAGCCTCTGTCATTAGCTTGGCGGCGTATGTGTGTAAGTCAGCACGAGCATCTTGTTGATATTGCTTCATAAGGTTGCCGCCTTCAAAATGCGCAAAGATACGAAGTTCTTGTGCGTTAAAGTCACATGCAACTAATTGATGCCCATCATCAGGTAGAATAAAACTACGAATCAAAGGCAATGGCGATAAGCCTAGTTCTTCAGGTATCACAATTTCATTGTTACCCATGCCACTTACAGCATTTGCAGATACAATTTTAGGGTATCTTACTGGTGCATTCTGAAAGTTAGGTGTAGAGCTTAGCCTGCCTGTTCTAGTGCCACCACGTTCACCACGAACAGAGTTCCAATTGGTGTATATACGACCTGTCTCTTGCGATGCTACAAGCCACGGTTCTATGAATGTGGATAAGCAGGTGGATAAGTTGGCACGATACCGTAATACGCCTTGCAAAAGTGGATTGGTTAGCATGTCCTCTAATGCTTCTTTAGTAGCCTGTAATTGACCTTTGTCCGTAGTAGGCCATTTTTTATTTTTATCCCAATGCTCTGACTGATAAATACATTCAACCAGCTGCTGATCGCTGTCCACATTTAACTCAGGAGAATTAAATAATGCGCGGACCCAAACAGTACACTTTTCAATGTCTACTATTGCTTGCTCTTTTGCAGCAAGTAAACCTTCACGGTCAACTCGAACTCCTAGACGTGAGTTTTCAAGTAACACTGGAATTAATTCCATCTCACGAATATAAGCAATTGCTTGGTTTGGTAAAACTTTTGCAATAAGATATTCATAAAGTTGTGAAGTAAGTCGTACGTCTGCCTCTGCATAGCGACCTACTAATTCAACAGGCCCTTTACTAATGTAAGCACCCCAAGTAGATTTCTTTTTCTTTGCTTCTGGTACATTAATAACAATCCATTCTTTAAGCTCATCCCGTTCATCAGGAGTAGCTAGGCCCCATGTTACCACCAAGTCTTTTAAAGACAAAGATCTTACATGTGGGTCATGCAAGAAAGCAAGAATAAGAGTATCATGTATACGACTAGCAATTGGAATTGCCAAGCCAAAATGCGTTTCAATAACATCCAAATCAAACATGGCATTATGAAAACATATTTCACGCTTACTTGCATAAATTTTAGTAAGAATGTCAGTTACTTCATCCCATGTTGAATTGTTGCCATGTAAATGATCAAAAGCTAAGTACCCATCAGGGTACTCACCTTCAGGGTCAAAAATCGCTAGACCCACCGGTTTTGGAGGGTACTTTGGACGAGCCTCAATACCCTCCGTTTCAAAATCAAGAAAAACCGGTTTCATGTTAGCCTATTGTTTTAAGATATGCGTCAGATAGCTCTTTAGCAATTTCAATCATTTCATCAGCAGTTTTTTCGCCTGTGATTTGACCATTGCTTGCTAATGCAAACATAAAGTTTAGCATTAATTCTTGTCGAGTTAGCATAAACATCTCCTTAAAAACGAGTAGATTCAACGGCAGGTGCATCAATTTGTGGAGCAGAGTCATCTACTACACCAGCTGATGTGATTGCCTTTTCAACTTCTTCACGACTACGTACAACTAATGCATTGATAATATCTGGATCCTCAATAGCTTTAAGCATATTGAATGTCACCTTAAATTGTGTCTTTGCATCAGGTACTACAGCAATCTCACTCATCACTGCCAATGGCGGGCGACGTAGTGATGCGGCGATTGTTTGCACATAAGTTGCATAGTTCTTTAAGCTTGTTACTGGTGGGCGTAATGCTGCAACTTCTGCAGCTTTAACTGACTCAGCGCTTGTAATAGCGTCGGCTGGAATTAGCAATAGACGACGTGTTTCACGGCAAGCTTTACCTTTACCGCCAGTTGGCGATGAGCCCCATTCATTCTTAGGGCAACCTTCACATGTAGTATGTTGTGGTTGTGGTGACGCTGCATTAGGCCCCATGCCTGTAGCTATTTGAGAAATTGCAAAACAATCAGGTCCTACAATCTTGGTTGGATCATACCGTGTAGAGTAATACAGACGCTCAACAGGTGCTGCCAAGATAACACATGCCAATTTATTACCGGCAACTGCGTCACCACGATAAGTCAATGTGCCGCTTTTGGTTGATAAGAAAGTTGTTTGCAAAGATGATTGCTCAGCTTTTAAACTTTCAACAGCTAACGCTGCTAATTGGTTTTCAAACAATGTTACTTGAGTTGATACTGCTGGTGCTTTTGCCATGATGGCTCCTTTACGAGTTAACGAGTTACTTGCGACGAACGGATAATTCCCAGCTTGTCGATGACGACGTACCGGGTATTGCTTCCCCTGACTCCCACCGTTCTTTAAAGGCGGCAGAGGATAAACGCTTGTGAAGAAGTTCAAATTCACCTGTTGCTGCAACATGCTTATAGAACGCATCCCAATCGGTGATCGCCGGATGTGTGACCTGACGCATAGTGCACGAGGCTTTTTCAGACGCCGCCTGTGAGATACCGGCATTGCCCATTTGCTCCATGATGTCTGCTTCAATAGCTGCGAGCTTTTCATTACATTCTTTGATTTGTTCATTAAGGCTTTCCTTCAAAGCTTTGACTTCAACAAAGTTGTTGATTAAATCATTGATATTCATTTTACTTCCTTTGCTACGTTGTTAATGATGTTTTGTAATTCTTCTTCTGGTGCTACCCAACCTACAGGTTTAACTACATCATATTGATTGCCACGAATGGATCTACAAAATTCATTTGCAGGTTCTTTTTGCATATTTGCGTTATGAACTACATTAAACAAATCTTCGAATGGTAGCCCCATTGCATGAGCACAACCTAAACTTACATACACAAGGTCAATGATAGCATCGGCAGCATCAACTAAGCTTTGCTCCTCATTAGCTCTTAAGTATTCAGACAACTCTTCCATGATGAAGCGAGCAAAGTAAGATGTTTGCTCAGCCGAAAGTAATTGTGGTTGATTGCTCATAGGCAATTGCATTTTGCTTCTAAATTCGCCAACTGCTTTAAACATTATGCGGCCTCTTTATGTTGTGAATTCCAGATATCGGTAAGCCAAGCTGGTGGAGTTTGTTTGCCTTGACGGTACACCATAGGCATACGATCGGCTTTGCTAGCGTAAAAGCGACGATACGATTCGATAGCGTCGTCGGATTTGTATTCGTCAGGCATAGCAAGAGTAGGCGGGCACCACGTATAAGGCATTGCTTTAAGAGCTGGTGGAGGTAACATAAGCTCGTTAGCAATGATGTCAGCAGACTTGTGGCGTTTGCCATAACGGCGATAGAATTCGTAGCCAAGATACTGGCCAAGTGTTGCTAGCCATTGGTAATGAGCAGGGGAAGAACGTGCCCAGACAGCGCTTGGATGATTTTGATGCGTAAGCTTATAGGAAACCTTATCGCCATTGCCGTGAAGGTGATGCGCTGCGGCTAAAAGCTGCGCTGTTTCGATAATCATTTTGCCAACATGTTTGTCGCAATGATAGCCGGCGGCAAGTGGCGCAATAGAATGTAAATAGAAAATATTCATATAACTACCTTTCAAAAATCAATAAAGTAACCAGTAACTAGAAACAACATAAACATTATACACAAAAAGAAGGGCCGAAGCCCAACTTTTTATGCCAAGGCTAAAAGTTCATCAACAGCCTGTTGTTTAACATTAACACCACCGCCAAACCATGCATTACGCATACGAGCATCGTCAGTACGAGCTGTTTCCCAATCCATCAATTGAGTGACAGCATTTAATGCGCCCCATGCTGTGCCGTTTGCAGCTTCTAAACTTGCACCGATGCCAGCGCCTTGATATAACTCTAATGCACGAGTAGCAGCGCGGCTTGGCTTGGTCTCATCACCACCAAGAATCTTGGTAAAAATAGCACTGGCTTGAGCTGAGCTAACTTTGATTGCTGCCAAAGCTTCTGCTGTATCTTTGAACAATTTAAAAGCATCATTGAAATCAGCCAGCTTGGTCTTAACATCAGCAGGATTAAATACTGAGTTGTGACGTACACTAACTTCTGCTTTGCCACGCTGTGAGAGTTGCAATGTGTTATTGCATACAACACGAACGCTGGTTAAACGAGCCTGAGTGGCCAAAGAGCCATCAGCAGAAGAAGCTAATAGAAGATATTGCTTAACTTTATCGGTGCCTAAAGAGAACTCGCCATCCATACGTGCTAATGCCCAGTAATGCGCGCCGTCACGTAATACGCCGGCTGTTTCAAGGTGAGCTACTGTGCCGACCATATCGCGAAAGAATTCAAGAACTTCAATTGGTTGAACAATTTTATAGCGATCTGAAACTAAGCCAAGAGGCATTTCGCTATCACCGCGATACATCACACGCTTGCCTGGGAATTCAATGCCATTGTTAAACTCAACAGGTGCTGTTTTAAGTTGAAAATTTAAACCGGATTCTTTTGCCCAAACTTCTAAAGGGGCATCAGCAGTTAAGACTTGACCTAAGCCATGCCATGGAGTTTCGCCAACGTAAGCAATTGCATCTTTACCATCGGCTGTTTTTGCGATCATATGTGACATAATTTAATACCTTTCAATAAACATTAACAAGAAGAAAATTAACTAAGTTACTACCATTGCTATTCTAAGGCCATTCTCGTGAAAGTAAACAGGTTATTGCAAATATTTATAAGTTTATCATATCGTGAAATACTACCGTACACCAAGCAATGGAGCCATAGGGAGTATAGGCATAAGAGGCGTAACTGCCGGTACTATGGGGCTTGGAAGAGGCGGAGGGAGCGGAAAGTTTGGTGGAGGTATAACTATGGTAGGTGGCATAATGACCTGTGCTGTGCCTGTTGGATAACCTTGAGCATTGCTAAAGTACGTAGTACCACCAATTGTAGTTGCCGTTCCGAGCGGCTGGCCATATGAGTTCACGTAAGTCACCGTAATTTGAGCATGCGCTGTTGAGATTCGAATGACAACACATAAAATAATGAGCGTCAAAACCATAATACCATACACAACTTTTTCAAAGAACCAGTTCATTTTTCTTGTGCCCTTTCTGTAGCAAGGTAGACCTTGGCAACCAACTGCAATATGTAACGTAAGTCGTTTAAACTTAGCTGTCCCATGAGCTGGATGATTTTCATTACTGCAATATCGTTTTCCAGCGACTGGGGTTTTACTATAGGCTCAATCATTTCTCTTGTGCCTTTTTAAGTGCTGATAATATTTGCTTTAATATTCTAAGTACTTCATCTTCAAAGTCAGTCATTGCTGTCTCCATATTTAGGGTTTGAATGCCGCGCTCTACACGTAGCGCATTTCCAACGCTTTGTGCCGTTGTTTACAGTTACCATTTCAAAACTAACTTTAGGCTTATTCAATCGACAATATACACAAAACTGTTTGTCTTCAACATCACTTAACTCAATAAGCCCCGCAAAAGGAATTGGCTCAATTGTCATGTTAAATACGCTTCCAATCTCGCAATGCGTTGTCTTTCAAAGTTAACCTGTGATGTGTAATACTCTAAACTTGTTTGCGCTGATAAATAATTGCGCTTAGCATTTTCTAATTCACGGCGTGCTAACACATCAGCTTTTGGTGGGTGCGCTAATATTTCCCAAATGGTGCGTAATTTATTCATTTCAACATCTTTCTAAAAATGTAAGTGTTTAATTCTTTTGCTGCAACTTCTGATAATTGCGCAGCTACTAATCTTGATATAACAAACGTTGCTTGACGCCATGCCTCATCAAACACAGCAGAAGGATCTTGCAATAAGTCTTTAGCATTAGCTGTTTCTAATAATGCAACCCAATCGTCGTATGCTTCTTCCCATGCTTCTTTTTTCATAGCGCTTTCTCTATCTTCTGTTGTAAATGTAGTCATAAGTGCTTCTCCCAATGCTGATCTTCCAAAGTAAGCTTAGGCTTTTCAATAACGATTTTAGCGTCTGACCCATCACGAAGCATGTGCTCCAAGAAATTTTCAGCATCTAACTTTTTGTCAAATGTACGAAACGGGCCAGCTTCATCATACACAATGTATTTAGTTTTGCGTATCATTATGACTCCAAATATTTAGTACCTTTGGCTGTTACTATACAGACCTTGGTACGTTGATCTTCAGTCAGCGGCTGAATCTTGACATACGCATGATCACGTAGCCATTTCAATCCGCCATGCAATGTTGCCATTGATGCTATGAATTTAGATTGCGCTGAGCCTAGCGCGTCCATCACAGGTAATGGCCCTTCTCTATGAATGATGTGCAGCATGAGCTCAGCCGTTTGGCTCATTTTTACAGCTGTTCGTTTTTTATGCCAATCAAGTGGTTGCATATACTACTCCTTAAAAAAACCTAGAAACAAGCCACACAAGAGTGGCGTAAATAACTACATCGGCTAAAAAGTAGTTAGGAAAATATTGCTTTGCTTTGAAATTGATTTTCATTTTAAAAAGTTCCTTAAATAGTTTTCGTTTAGTTTGTTGATGAATGAAAGTAAATTGTCAGAGGTAACATCAGGCGACATACCTAACTTAGCGTCAAACGTTTTAAAGCCTTGCTTAATTAGCTTATGATGCTGCACTAAATCCAAAATACGCTTTTCAATGTCAACGCAAAGTTGAACATATTCGCCTTGATATAACTCATCGGCCATAGTCTCCGAAGTGCCTTCATCTTTTTGCTCCATGGAGGTGACAGAGATCAATTCGTTGGTGTCTTCATAGATATCCAACAAATAAGTTTGACCATTGCTGAGCGTTACGTAATACTGCGGCTGCTTAACGCCGCTGTGCGGATTAGTCCAATACTCAGTGACGTTGTCCACAAGAAACTCAACAGCCGCAGGTTTAAGGTAAGTTTTAACTAGCATTTGATTTCTCCAATTCTAAGTTTCTGTAATAGTCAACTAATCTGACAATGTCTTCGTAATACGAATATGTAGAAAGACGCTCTACTTCTGATATGTCTGAATACGCAGACTGCGTATATTTAATAACTGTATACGATGCGTCTGCATTTCTTTCTATTTCATATGTAATCATCTTGCTGTTACCTTAAGAGTGATTGACGCTGTTGTCTTAGTATTGTCAGCAACTAAGTCAGCAGGTACGTTAAGCAAAGTTAACAACGTTTTATAATCGATAACTTTACGTTGAGACAGAGTGACGCAGGCTTTATAAAGATTGCCTTCATAATGGCCTTCACCTTGGTTTTTGATGTCATCTTTCAATGCTTCAATTTGCTCATTTAAATCAGCAGCTTGAGCTAACAGCATACCAAGATGGTCAATTTTTGTAAGTGCTAAGTCTAATGTTTTCATGTTATTCCTTTCAATGATCAAGTGAACTACAATTTCATAATACCACACTTTTAGCATTTGTAACTAATTTTACGCATATTTTTAATTTATTTCATATTATGAAATACTATAAGTATTTGATACAAAAAGACAGGTTTGATGTATTATGTTAATGTGGAGATGTGGCCACTTGACAATTGAAAGGCAAATATGGAATCTAGTGCACCAGAATGTAAACATTGTTGGCATCCAAACGGACAAGCCAAGTTAACTTTTCCACCTTTATTTGGTGAAAGATGCTGTCTATGTGGAGAGACTCACTTCACGTATAAGCAATATGCAGCAGTTGACCCGTCTAAACATGGGCCTTATTTGTATGATGATAAAAACTATAGATTAAAATAAACTAAGGCTCTGGCACACTCAATACCAGAGCCTTAGCTATCTACATAAAGAGGACATTTATGCAACAACAAACTGTGCCGACAGGTTTCGGCGCAAGTGTTTCTACACCTGAACAATTATACACAAAATTCCTTGAAGATCGTGCATTTGATGAAACAGATATAGCCACGCTAAGCCTTAAGCTATTGAATAAAGATGAGACTAAAAAGCTCATTGGTCACACGTATGAGTACGCCATTCAAATTCCGTATTTTGATGTAGAAGGTAAAGAGACTGGCTTTCATCGTGTTCGGCTATTACAGCCAAAAAGCAAGATGAAATACAGCCAAGCTCGTGCTTCTGGATCTCATATCTACTTTCCCCTAAATACGAATTGGAAAAAGGTATTGGTCGATGTGGACATTCCTATCATTATTACTGAAGGTGAATTCAAATCGTGGGCTATTACTAAGCAACTTGTTTCTCAAAGTTTACCTTATGCTTGCCTTGGCTTGGCTGGCGTTACTTCTTGGACGGATAAACATGGACTACACTTACACAAAGATCTTATGCAAATCATGTGGAGAAAGAAGACTAGCTTTGAGTCTAAAAGTCGCAAAGTCTACATCGTCTTTGACTACGATGGCGCTAAGGAAGAAGGCGAGCCTAATGAACAGGTTGCATTGGCGGAAACAAAGCTTGCCATCACACTTCGAGGTCTGGGCGCGGAGGTGCATCTGTGCAGAGTGGGCAAGTTCGCTCCCACTAGCGGATCTAAGTACGCTATAGACGATCACCTAATGTCTGGTGGCAATGTTGGTGAGGTACTTACCACCACGTCTATAGTTATGAACGGAGTCGACACTCTTGACGTGAAACTACATGAGTTCTCTACGAAGTATGCGTTACACAATGGCGATGTGATACGTCTGGTTGATGGGCATATCATGAACTTTCAAAAAGCTAAAATCGATAGCGCGCAGCATCTCTTTATACAAACAAACATAGTGCCGAGCCGTAATGGTGGACCTCCTAAAGTCGTTGTTAAAGAAGTGCCTATGCTTGAAGAGTACAAAAAATGGCATAAGCGCTGCGATATTCGACAAGTTGGCGTTTATCCGCAATACCAAGGCTTACGCATTACACCAGATGGTTGCTATAACTACTTAAATTCTTGGTCTTATGAACCTACAACTGGCGATCCCGCGCCTTATCTTGAGTTCTGTGCCTACTTTTTTAGAGATGAGCCTGATTTTGCTGAATATTGGCATAACTGGGTAGCTAATATCATTCAATTTCCCTATCGTAGAAACTACACCACTCCACAATTTGCGTCAGCCATTGAAGGTATTGGTAAATCAGCTGTTGCTGAATTTATTGCAGAGATGATGGGGCTTGGTGACGGAGCACCAGCAGCGATCGTCGGACCTGATGAGTTATTTGGCAACTTCAATGGCATGCTTAAGAATAAGATCTTTGTTGTTGTGAATGAGCCCTCATCTGATCGTGATGATCATAGCGCGAAACTAAAGAACTACATCACGTCAAACGAGATTGCTATCAACAACAAATACGGCGCGCAATACACGGTTACAAACTACTTAAACTTTGTCTTTACTACTAATAAGCCTTATGTTACTCATATGGGAAATACAGCAAGACGTGAAGCAATTTATAGTCCACACACACTAACAAATAAAGAGACTCATCCCAAAGTGTCAGCGCTTTTCTCATGGGCTAGATCAAGCGGTTTTGGCATCATGTTGAATTGGTACTATGAACGTGATATTAGTGAGTTTGATCCACGTAAAGCAGCTCCTGAAACTAGCTCACGTAAGCAAGCAATTGAGCTTAGTAAGACTCCACTTGAATCTTTTGCTAATGAACTTAAAGACTGGACTCTTGCTAACGTTGACGGAGTAGCAGCGTTTACAGTAGCGCAGCTTAATATTTTATCAGAACAATGGGGCTACGGCAACAAAGTTATTCATCAATATTTGCATAAAGCAATGAGTGGAATTGGCAAAATAGAGCCTAGCAAGATGATCAAAATAGAGGGTAAAGCAGTTCGCCACACAGTTTTCGATGTAACCTTTTCTGACGTGAATGCAGCTGCTAAGAGCAATTACTCACGTATTGCCAAGGATACTGCTGACGCATTGGTAAGGGAGATCACACAAAATGCAGCATACTAGTGTAACCTGTAACTTTGCTGTAACCTCCGAGAGCCTTTTACTTATTACTTAGTTACATGGTTACAGTAGGTTACAGTTATTTAATAATATATATATATAATATAAGATATATACACTACTCCTATATAGTTTTCGACTGCCACTGTAACTGTAACCCTGTAACCTTTACAATTCTTGCCAAATAAGTTTACAATCCATACATGACTACAAAGACTGAAACAAAGAACGGAAAGTTCTTAGGACGTCCAACAAGATACGACCCCGCATTCTGCGAGCAAGTCATTGCGCTTGGCGAACTTGGTAAATCACGTACACAAATTTCCGCAGAGCTTGACATTCACCCACGCTTGTTAGCGCATTGGGAAGAAGCTCACGAAGATTTTCGTCACGCGTTGGAGCTTTCACGTGTTAAATCGATGGCGCATTGGGAAATGCTAGCAGCTACACACATGATCGAGATCCCCGGCGGGCCCAAGGTGAACACTGGACTCTGGAGCCGAAGCATGGCTGCACGCTTTCCAGAGCATTACCGCGAGAACTCTAAAGTCGAAGTTGTTGGCAAGAACGACGGAGCCATTCAGGTCGATGTCATTCACGACTTGTCCAAGGATCTAATCACCGACTTGTTGGCCATACGTCAAGAAGATGCTGACTCCTGAGCAAGCTGAACGCTTTGCCGCCAAGCTGCGTGCTCACCCAGAAATCAACAACATGTCGCCAGAGTGGCGCCACGCATTCAAAGCAAGAGTCAAATGGTTGTCTATTGCCAATGATCATCAAATCCCTCCTAAAGGTGATTGGTGGGATATCTGGTTGCTCTTGGCAGGACGAGGCGCTGGCAAAACAAGAACGGCAAGCGAATGGACTTGGTGGGAAGCGTGGACTAACTCAAACACAAGATCGTTAGTCTCAGCGCCAACAGGCGGCGATATACGTGATGTGTGCTTTGAAGGAGACTCAGGTCTCATGAACGTGATACCGCATCAGATCATTGAAAGCTACAATAAGTCTCAGGTCGAAATCACGTTAATCAATGGCTCAACCATCAAAGGCATTGCTGCCTCGGAGCCTGAACGCTTTCGTGGCCCACAGTTCCATCGTGGTTGGTGTGATGAGCTGGCTGCTTGGATGTATCTTGACGAAGCGTGGGACATGCTCAACTTTGGTATGCGTTTAGGGCAACATCCACAGATCCTATGTACTACCACACCAAAGCCAAAGCCGTTGATCGTAGACCTTGTGGGTCGTGATGGAGACGACGTGGCTTACACGATAGCATCTACATACGACAACATACACAACTTAGCGCCTTCATTCAAGAAGCAGATCATGCAATACGAGGGTACGAAGCTCGGACGCCAAGAGATTTACGCCGAGATCATTGACCCAGAAGAGTCAGGCATTGTGAAGCGTGATTGGTTCAAGATCTGGCCAAACAATAGACCACTACCACAGTTTGAGTATGTGGTGCAGAGCTATGATTGTGCCACGTCCGATAAGACTCATAACGATCCGACAGCATGTGTGGTGCTTGGCATCTTCAAGCCTGGGCCTGATAAGCCGATGAGTGCCATGATCATTGATTGTTGGGACGAGCACATGCAATACCCAGAGCTTAGACCTCGTGTTGTGGATGAAGCAAGCAGCATCTATGGCGACTCAAATGAGTGGGGCAATGGTAAGAAGGTTGACATCATCTTAATCGAGGATAAGAGCGCCGGCATCTCACTCATTCAAGACTTACAACGTGCAGGCCTGCCGGTTCGTGCCTACAACCCGGGCAATGCTGACAAGATGCAGCGTCTTAATATCGTGTCGCCTTTGATCAGCCGTGGGTTGATCTACATTCCCGAGTCATCCAAGACTCCGGGCACGTTTCGTGATTGGGCCGAACCACTTATCAATCAGTTATGCAGCTTCCCCGAGGTAAGACATGATGACTTGGTTGACGCAACAACACAAGCTTTGCGTTTATTGCGCGATCAGGGGTTTCTTACTCTGGATTATGTGTATAATGACTCTAGTATTTATGTGGATGAGACTCAGCCTAAGCGAGTTAATCCATACGCAGTATAGTTAAGGAACCTTTTTAGGAGAATTCATGCGTCCCACCACGTTAACATTAACAAACGCTAGCACATCAGTGCCTGTGCCATTGAATCAATACGTAACGCCTTTTAACGTAGCATTAGGCGCTACAGTCGTCTCAGGTTCACCAACTTATACAGTGCAATATACCTTTGATGATGTGTTTGCGCAAGACTATACGCCAGCCTCAGGTAACTGGACTAACCACCCATCAATGACAACACAAACCACAACTAAAGACTCTAACATTGCATACCCAGTCACAGCGGTGCGGTTCTCAGTTACAGGCACAGGTGTTGTGTCATTAGCAATCATTGAAGCAGGGAGCATAGCATGATCACTACAAACATTGACGGCACTACGCCAAGCGCATCAAACCAACTGTTTGATCTTTTGGCGCTTGTGTCTAACCCTGATGCATACACTGCTAAGCTTAAAGCTTTACAAGATGCTACTGATGCTAACAATAAAGTTATTGCGTTAGTTGGACCTGCAAATCAAGTCCTTGCGCTACGTGGTGAGGCAGCTCAAGCATTAGATGCTGCTAAACAAAAGTTGTCTGATGCGCAAACTGCAGCAGAGCAAATTAAACAAACAGCGCAAGACGAGGCATCCGGTCTTCTAACTTCAGCAAGACAACAAGCACAGCAACTTATCGCTGATGCCAATACATTAAAAGCTGATGCGGGTGTTGCATTAAGCACAGCGCAAGCTAATGCCGCTTCAGCAGCAGCTGCAGAAGTTAGTGCCAAGGCAGCAAATGCAGAGGCGCAAGCTGCAACACTAGCATTAAACAATGCAACAATCGCTGCAAATAAAGCTCAAGCAAACGCCGAAGCTATAAAAGCGGCGATTATTGCTAAGCAAAAAGCATTTATAGAAAGCTTGTAATATGTCAGTAGCCCCACATTCGGGCATTATTGACTTTGGTACTTTCACATCATCTACAGGTGCTGTTGATGGTATACAAGGCGAGGTGCCTGCGCCATTAACAACCGAGACAGGCTACTTTCTTAGCACAAATGGTTGGGCACCAATTGCGGTAAGTGGCGGCACAGTCACTAGCGTAGCTGCAACTGCTGGTACAGGTATTGCCGTTACTGGTAGCCCAATTACTACTAGCGGTACGCTTAACATTACTAATACTGCTCCAGATCAAACAGTAGCGATTGCAAGTGGTACAGGCATTAGCGTTACTGGTACTTATCCTAGCTTTACTGTTACCAATACAAGTCCTTCTAGCGGTGGCACAGTTACAAGCGTAGGCGGTACAGGCACAGTTTCAGGAATTAGTTTAAGTGGCACAGTTACCTCTAGTGGAAACCTCACACTAGGCGGTACTTTAGACCTTTCTAGTCCACCTACTATTGGTAATACAGCACCCAATACAGGTGCATTTACAACTTTAGGCTCTACTGGTACAGCAACATTAGCTAGTGGTTCTACTACTTATGTAACTATTACTGGTGATGCTAGTTACCCAATGATTCAGGCTACTGGTGGTACTAATACCCCATTAGTACTATCCCCATTAGGAACAGGCGCACTACAAGCACAAAAGACTACTTCATCAGCAACAGGCGGTAACGCTAGGGGTGCTAATGCGGTTGATTGGCAGACTAATAGAGGTGCTGCAAACCAAGTAGCAAGTGGAACACAAACTGTTATTGCTGGTGGAGCATCTAATTCTAGTTTAGGATTTGCAACATTTGTTGGTTCAGGCAATTCAAATTCTGCTAATGGAAACTATACTTTTATTGGGGCTGGAAATGCTAATAATGCAAATAATTCATCAGCAATCGTTGGTGGAATAAGCCATACTGCTACTGGATATTTTAATTTTATTGGCGGTGGTGCGGTAAATTCAGGAACATCAATTACAGGAGTAACAACTAATACAACTACTATTGCCGTAACAGCCGCAACCACATTATATTTATCTAGCACCAACGCTAACATTAAAATTGGGCAATATATTTCCGCAACAGGAGTACCAAGTAATACCTACGCAACATCCGCAGTAACTACTGGTACTGCAGCAGTAATGAACACTTCTACTATTAGCGGAACAACGCTTACTGTAGGTTCTTTAGCTTCAGGCACAATTATTGCTGGTCAAGTCTTAACTGGTACTGGTGTAACTGCTGGTACTTATATTGTTAGTGGTTCAGCTTCTACTTGGACTGTATCTGTATCACAGACAGTAGCATCAACAACCATTACTGGTACAGCTTATACATTCACAATCAGCCAAGCCGCTACAACTACTGCTGGTGTAACTTTAACTTTTTACACCCCTCATGGAGTAGTAGTCGGTGGTGGTAACAACCAAGCAACAGGAGCATATAGCTTTATCGGTGGCGGTGGTGATGCTGGTACTGCGACTAACCGAAATGTGGCTTCAGGTGATTGGAGTTTTGTTGGTGGTGGAATTAAAAATGTGGCTTCAGGTATAGCTTCATCAATTCTTGGCGGTGGAACAGACGGAACTACTGCTGGTGGAAATACAGCAAGTGGAACAGGTTCAATTGTTATTGGTTATTCAAGTAGTGCAACTAATTCAAACTCTATAACAATAGGAAGGCAAAGTACATCAGATGCAAGTAGGGCAATTGCATTAGGGGCTTTTGCTACAACAAGAGGAATTCAAGCAAATATGGTTTTTGCGGCTTGTTATGGACCTATAGCATCTACTCAAGGTGTTTCACAAAGCGCTTTATTGGTTCTTGCCCGTCAAACTACAGATGCAACTGCTACAGCATTAACTTCTGATACAAATGCCGCATCCACAACAAACCAAGTAATCCTACCTAACAACTCTGCTTACTATTTCCAAGGTACTGTAATTTCTACGGCTCAGTTTGCTTTAGCTACTACTGCTACTGCTGGTGCGGCTGGTACTGCAACGATTACTTTTGCGGCACAGACTGTAGCCCCATTCGTAGTAGGACAGACTATTGTGGTGGCTGGTGTAACTCCTACAGGCTTTAACGGCACACAAACAGTAACAGCTTGTACTACGACTACTGTTCAATATACTAACGCTACAACAGGAGCGCAGACAGTCGCTGGAACAATTACAGCTACTTCTTTGACTAAAGGTTGGAGCATTGAAGGTGCAATTATGCGTACTTCTGCGGTAGGCGGTACAAGACTAATCGGCTCACCTACTATTACTTCAAGTTTTGGTGATACAGGAACTTCTGCATGGTCTATA
>Ga0304728_1000386_pt1 | contig 37633 bp, 35 predicted proteins | sample C_130625_MF_Meta_FD_190476 | JGI IMG/M metagenome (GOLD analysis project Ga0304728, IMG submission 190476) | Freshwater microbial communities from Lake Croche, Canada to study carbon cycling - C_130625_MF_MetaG (v2) (version 2) | ecosystem: Environmental > Aquatic > Freshwater > Lake | place... | reverse complement strand
TTATAGAATTAATAGCAGGTGATATAATAGAATTATATTGGGCAAGTGCAGATATTAATATGTCTATTATAAATGAAACTGCTCAAACAAGCCCATTTGCACATCCTGCTGTTCAATCTACTATATTAACTGTTACACAACAGAGTGGTATAATGGCTGGTACAGGTCTTACAGCAATTAATAGTCTTACAGGAGCAGTTCAAACATTAACCACAGGAACAACAGGAACAGACTTTGCAATTAGTTCTACAGGTACAACACATACATTTAATATACCTACAGCATCGGCTAGCAATAGAGGTTTATTAAGCACAACAGATTATACAAACTTTAATACTGGATATTCAGATAGATTAAAGTGGGACGGAGGGGCAACAGGATTGACACCTGCAACAGGTAGAACTTCTTTAGGAGCAACAACAGTTGGAAGTAATTTTTTTACTTTAACAAACCCTTCTGCAATAACATTCCCAAGAATAAATGCTGATAATACAATTTCAACTTTAGATGCTTCTACATTTAGAACAGCTATTGGTGCAGGAACATCAAGCACGAATGGAACTGTAACATCTGTAGCAGCGTTAACATTAGGTACTACAGGAACAGATTTATCATCAAGTGTAGCAACATCAACAACAACACCAGTTATAACATTAAATGTACCAACAGCAAGTGCAACAAATAGAGGAGTATTATCATCAACTGATTGGACTACTTTTAATAATAAACAAGCAACTTTAGGATATACACCTTATAAATTTGTACAAACTTCATCAACTGCTCTTACTGGAACTACTGCTGAAACTATTGTTGCTACTGCAACTATTGCTGGTAGTACATTTAATTCTACTGATGTAATGAAATTTTTATATTTAGTTTCAAAACCATTAACTACTGGAACAACTACTTTGCGTTTAAAAATAAATACTTCAAATACACTTACAGGAGCAGTTCAAATTGGTCAATTTGCATCTGCTGCTGTACAAAGTAATATTTTATTAACGAGAAGTTTTGCTTTAAATGGTGGAAATTTATATGGATTTCCTTTTACAACTGCAGCAGTAAATGATGTTGCTAATACTGCTGGAGCTACAGGTTCAACTGCTTTTAATACTGCAAATACTTTATATATATTTTTTACATTAACTTTAGCAGTTTCTGGTGATAGTTCAACTGCTGTAATGTGTAATATAACAAACTAATGAAAACAATAATTGATAAAAATACAGAACAAGTTTTATATGCTACATTAGTAGAAATAGAATTACAAGAAAATGAAATTATAGTTGATGCAGAAAGTAGTGATTTTACTCATTATGATTTTGAAACAAAAACATTTTATAATAAATAAAAATTAACTATCTTTGTAAAAAATTTAATCAAATGAAAGTATTAGAAACAGAAGAATTAGAAAACTTAAGAGAATTAAACAAGAACTTCAATACTCTTAAAAACAATATAGCAGATATTGAGATCGCTATAAGAAACCTAGAAAACAAAAAAACAGCTGTTTTCTCTGAACTTGAGAAGTTATCGTCTGAATTTGCTGATGCAGAGAAAGCCTTGACTGAAAAGTATGGAGATGTTACTGTTAACCTAGAGTCTGGAGAAATAAAATGATCGATATTAGAAAAATCTCTATAGGTCAGGACTACAAGAACGATGCCATGCATTATATTGTAGGACAGCCTGTATTAGATAAGACATATATCATACATCTCATACAGTTTGACGGGCAAAATCAAAGTCTAAAGATATGGATAGAGAAGAATGACGAGGTCCTATTATGGAAGGAGTTCAACTCTAACATGCCAGCATCAATTGAATATAACATAAACTTTTAAATGAGATCACCATTCTATTTTATAGTTAGACCTGTAAATGGAAGAAGATATGATAACATTAAAAAGATTGGAGATATAGACTTTATAACAAGTACATCCCAAGAAGATCATACAGCTTCCAATAGATTTGCAGAGGTAATACAGACTCCGTTAGGATACTCTGGGGATATAATCCCTGGAGATGTTTTGCTTGTACACCATAACGTGTTTAAGATATACTACGACATGAGGGGTAGAGAGAAGAGTGGGTTCTCGTTCTTTAAGGATGACCTGTTCTTTATAGAGAACGATCAGTTCTTCCTATACAGTCATGAAGGAGAGTGGAGGGCTCACTCTAAGTACTGCTTTATAAAACCTTCAGAAAAGAAGGATTCTTATATTATAAAGCCTGGTACTGAAGAACCACTAGTTGGAACAATAAAATATATCAACCAAGAGCTTATAGACCTAGGTCTTAAGGTTGGAGATGAGGTGTCTTTTGAGCCAGATAGTGAGTATCCTTTTATTGTAGATGATGAGAAACTATACAGAATGTTTACTAATAACATAACAGTAAAATGGAACTAAAAGAAGAGAATAATTGTATATTGTATAGACATGTAAGACTAGATAAAATGGAAAAATCTATAGAATTAAAACATAAAATAATAAACGCTGGATATAAGGCTATTGAAGAACTTATAAAGGTAGCAGAAGATATTATAATAACAGGAGGAGAAGAAGATTTGTCTTCAGATAAATTAAAAAATGCTGCTGCCTCAAAAAGGATGGCAGTGGAAGATGCTTTCACTATACTTAATAGAATAGAACAAGAAAAATCAATGCTAGATGGCGAATCACAAGCAGCAAAAGAACCTTCAATACGAGGGTTTGCTGAAGGAAGATCAAAGTAAACTCCACTCGGTAGTACTAAATTATATACCAACAAGTGTATTAGTCAATAAGAACAAGGCTAAGACATGGGCTTATGGTTATGATGACAAGTACGACATGATAATTATATCTAAGGATGGCACCATTGGAGAGGTTTATAATATAAATGGAATCAATATAGCACTACCATCCGTCCCAAATATTGTCTATAAAAGGGACCAAAAGAAGGAGGAGCAGTACTGGGAGGCAGCCACATATCCAAAAGAACTTAATAATATAAAGTCTATCTTTACCTGGCATGGAATGACCAAGGAGTTTAAATCTAAATGGGTTGACTATATAGAGGGAGAGTTTAACAGAAGGGATGAGGGTATGTTCTTTATGAATAATGGTGTACCTACATATATCACTGGATCTCACTATATGTACCTTCAGTGGACTAAGATCGATGTTGGACATCCTGACTTTAGGGAGGCAAACAGACTGTTCTTTATATACTGGGAGGCATGCAGAGCTGATGACAGATGCTTCGGTATGATATACCTTAAGATCAGACGTTCTGGGTTCTCATTCATGGGATCTGCCGAGGGTGTTAACGTGGGAACCCTTGCAAAGGATGCAAGGATTGGGATACTATCCAAGACTGGATCAGATGCTAAGACAATGTTTACCGATAAGGTTGTTCCTATATCCTCTAACTATCCATTCTTTTTCAAGCCTATCATGGATGGTATGGACAAGCCTAAGACAGAGCTTGCCTATAGAGTTCCAGCATCTAAGATCACAAAGAAGAACATGTTCGATGCTGACAGCTCTGAGATAGAAGGTTTGGACACGTCTATTGACTGGAAGAACACTGGAGATAACTCTTATGATGGTGAAAAACTTAAGCTATTGATACATGATGAGTGTTATGATCCAGAGACATTAATACTTACCAATGATTGGACTTTCAAAAAAATAAAAGATCTTGAAGTTGGAGATAAAGTACTTGTTGAAGGCGGTATAGAAAAAACTATAATTAAAAAAACACAAGGTATTACTGATACTTATAAAGTTAAACAACCTTATGGGATTGATTATATTGTTACTGAAAATCATAGATTAGTATTAAATCAATATTATAAAGATGGTCATAAAGAATTAATAATGACTCCTAAAGAATACTTAGATTCTTCTAAATTCAAGAAACAACATTTAACAAGGGTTACTTCTAAAGGATTAGAATCTATAGATAAAGATATAAATATACCTCCATATTTATTAGGTTTATGGCTTGGAGATGGAAGAAGTAGTGCGTTTACTATATTAGTTAATAAAGAAGAGGAGCCTGAATTATTAACTTACTTAGGTAGAATAGCTGAAATGCGTAACTTAAATTTTGAACTTAAAAAATCTACCTGTAAAAAAATAGTTGAATTTGCTTTTAAAGGAATAAATAGTGAGCTTAGAGATATAAATGTTTACAATAATAAACATATACCTGATGTTTACATGAAATCTTCTATTGAATCGAGACTTCAATTACTAGCTGGTTTAGTTGATACAGATGGATATTCTGATAAGAAAAAAGGGGTAATTGAATTTGGAATGAGTAGAAAGAATTTAATAGAGCAAATTAGATTTTTAGCACTTTCTTGTGGATTATCTTGTTCTAAAGTTATGCATAAGATAAGTAATTACAACACAGATACATATAGAGTTTTTATATCTGGAAATCTATCTATAATCCCAATATTAACAGAAAAAAAATCTTTTGAAAATTATGTCCCTAAAACTACAGGAAGAAGAAATAAGGTTGATATAGAATACATTGGAAAGGGAAATTACGTAGGTATTCAGGTTGACGGAGAAAATGATAATGAAAGAAAGTTAATACTTGAAGATTTTACTTTAAGTTTAAACAGTGGCAAATGGATGAAGCCAGATAACATCTTAAATAACTGGCGAGTAACCAAGACATGTCTTCGTTTAGGTAGCAGAATCATCGGTAAGTGTATGATGGGATCTACATCAAACGCACTTAACAAGGGAGGAGAGAACTTTAAAAAACTTTATGAGGACTCAAATCCATCAACAAGGAACAGTAATGGACAGACAAAGTCTGGAATGTACTCTTTGTTTATTCCTATGGAGTGGAACTTTGAGGGATACATAGACAGACACGGTCATCCAGTATTTACTACACCAGATAAGCCAGTGATTGGAGTTGATGGTAGACCAATAAAGATCGGTGCCATTGACTACTGGAACAACGAGGTTAGTTCACTTAAGAGCGATCCAGATGCACTGAACGAGTTCTATCGTCAGTTTCCAAGAACAGAAGGACACGCGTTTAGAGATGAGTCCAAGTCATCACTATTTAACCTTACAAAGATATACCACCAGATAGATTATAATGACTCATTAATAAAGGATAGAGTACTTACAAGGGGATCGTTTCATTGGAAGGATGGAAAGCAAGATACAGAGGTTATATGGACTCCAGACATAAGGGGAAGATTCCTAGTTTCATGGATACCTAACAGAGGTATTACTAACAATGTTATTAAGAAGAACGGAATGAAGTACCCTGGTAACGATCATATAGGTTCGTTCGGATGTGATCCGTATGACATATCTGGAACTGTTGGTAATAGAGGATCTAACGGTTCACTACATGGAATGACAAAGTTCAATATGGATGACGCACCAAGTAATCAGTTCTTTCTAGAGTATATAGCAAGACCTCAGACGGCAGAGATATTCTTTGAGGAGGTCCTTATGGCTTGTATATTCTATGGGATGCCAGTACTTATAGAAAACAACAAGCAGAGACTACTATACCATTTTAAGAATAGAGGGTATAGAGGCTTTTCAATGAATAGACCAGACAAGCACTTTACGAACCTTTCTAAGACAGAAAGAGAGCTTGGTGGTATACCTAACTCGTCTGAAGATATTAAGCAGTCTCACGCGTCTGCAATCGAGACATATATTGAGAAGCATGTTGGTTTAGATTTAGAGGGTACATACAGAGATCCAGAAGAGATGGGATCAATGTATTTTTCGAGAACATTAGAGGATTGGGCAAAGTTTGATATAAATGATAGAACAAAATTTGATGCTGCAATCAGCTCAGGCTTAGCTATCATGGCAAATCAAAAGCACATGTATATAGCTTCTAAAAAAGAATCGAAAATAAGCATTACCTTTGCAAGATATAATAACAAGGGTTCATTTAGCGAGATAATAAATTAGATGCAAAAAGTAGATATAGATATAAAGAACGTACAGTTCCCTACACAATATGTTCCAGACGCTGAAAAAGATACAAAGGAGTTTGGATTAAAAATAATGCAAGCTGTTCAATACGAGTGGTTTAGAAAGGATGGACAGCGTTCAAGATTCTATGATCAGTGGACTGATTATCATAGATTAAGACTATATGCAAGGGGTGAGCAGTCTGTACAGAAGTACAAGAACGAGCTTGCTGTAGATGGTGACTTGTCTTACTTAAACCTAGACTGGACACCAGTACCTATTATTCCTAAGTTTGTTGATATTGTTGTTAATGGAATGTCAGACAGACTTTTCCATGTTAAGGCATATGCACAAGACGCTATGTCTGCTGCTAAGAGAAACAAGTACCAGGACATGATCGAGAGCGACATGATAGCAAAACCATTGCTTAGTCAAATCAAGGATCAGTTCGGTATCAATGCATTTAATACAAACCCAGACGATCTTCCAGAGACAGACGAGGAGCTTAACCTTTATATGCAGCTTAACTATAAGCCAGCTATTGAGATAGCTGAGGAGGAAGCAATTAATACTGTACTTGACTCTAATAAGTACATGGATATAAGAAAGAGGGTTGACTACGATATCACCACCATTGGTGTTGGTATGGTTAGACATCAGTTCTTAAAAGGTCAAGGAATTAAGATTGACTATGTTGATCCAGCAAATATTGTTTATTCCTACACAGAGGATCCATACTTTAAAGATGTTTTTTATTGGGGTGAGATCAGGACTGTGCCAGTCACAGAGCTTTTGAAGATAGATCCAACATTAACTACAGAGCAACTTGAAGAAATTTCAAAACATAGTCAGTCATGGTATAATTTTTATAATGCAGCTCAGTATTATAATAACAGTCTATTCAACAGAGACTCCGTTACTCTTCTTTATGCTAACTATAAGACAACTAAAAAGATTGTTTACAAGAAAAAGATAAACGATAACGGTGTTGTTAAGATGATACCTAAGAACGATACGTTCAACCCTCCAGCTGAGATGATGGAAGAGGGTAGATTTGAGATGGTAGAGAAAAGGATTGATGTTTGGTATGAGGGTGTTATGGTTATGGGAACAAACTATGTACTTCAGTGGCAGATGTCAAAGAATATGGTTAGACCAAAATCAGCATCGCAATATGCAATGCCTAACTATATTGCTGTAGCACCAAGAATGTATAAGGGTAAGGTGGAGTCTTTGGTAAGAAGAATGACTACATTTGCCGACATGATTCAGATAACACACTTAAAGCTACAACAGGTACTAGCTAAGTTAGTTCCAGATGGAGTATTTATTGATGCTGATGGACTTAACGAGGTTGACTTAGGTAACGGTCAGGCATATAATCCAGAGGATGCACTTAGACTATACTTCCAGACTGGATCTGTTATTGGTCGTTCATACACACAAGACGGAGAGTTTAATAATGCAAGGGTTCCTATTACAGAGCTTAACTCTAATAGTGGACAAGGAAAGATAAGTGCTTTAATTGGTACTTATAACCAATACATGAGCATGATTAGAGACGTAACAGGTCTTAACGAGGCTCGTGATGGAAGTATGCCAGATCCAAACAGTTTGGTTGGGGTACAGAAACTTGCAGCCGCTAACTCAAACACAGCTACACGACACATACTAGATGCTAGTTTATATTTAACTAGAACACTATCTGAGGCTATATCATTAAGGGTAGCCGACGTATTAGAGTACTCAGACTTTAAGGAGCAGTTCGCTAATCAGATAGGTAAGTATAACGTATCTATACTAGATGATATTAAGGATTTATATATCTATGATTTTGGTATATTTATAGAGATGTCACCAGATGAGGCTGAGAAGGCACAGCTTGAGGCTAATATTCAGATGGCACTTCAGAGAGACTCTATTGGTCTTGAGGATGCTATTGATATTAGAGAGATCAAGAACCTTAAGCTAGCTAATCAGTTACTTAAGCTTAAAAAGAAAAAGAAACAAGACGATACTCAAGCATACGAGCAACAGAAACAACAGGCTCAAGGTCAGATTCAAATGCAGTCTCAACAGATGGCAGCACAAGCTGCTATGCAGAACATACAAGCAGAAGCACAGGCTAAGATACAAGTCAAACAAGCAGAGACTCAGTTTGATGTTGAGAAGATGAAGCAAGAGGCGGAGCTTAAGTATCACCTAATGGAGGTTGAGTTCCAGATGAATATGCAGCTTAAGGGTGTTGACGTTAAGAACATGCAAATGAAGGACACACTTAAAGAACAAGCTAAGGATCAAAGGGTAACACTTCAGAACACACAGCAGTCAAAGCTAATAGAGCAGCGTAAGAATAACTTACCGCCAGTAGATTTTGAATCAGAAGAAGATTCGCTTGATGGATTTGATTTGGCAGAGTTTTCGCCTCGATAATACATAAAATTAATTAATAACTTTGCAAAAATAAAACAATGGCATTAAATAGAAGAGATACTCCGTTAGCAAATACACCAGATCCTGGTAAAGGAAATGTAACTAGAACACAAGTTACTAATCCAAACGGGAGTACAACTTATAAAATGAATTGGAATAATGCAGGTTCTTCATCTAGCTCAAAACCTGTTGCTAGAAATACATCAGCTAGAGTTTCATCTACACCTATAGCAAAAAGTAGCTCATCTGGTTCAAGAGAGATAACAACTATAATTCCTATGGATAGTGATGTTGAGAAAACAAAAATGGGTGGAAGTCTTGATTTAAGTAGATTAACTAGTAGGATAGAAACTCCTTCTATAGAAAAAAGAAGAGAGGAGATGAGAGTTAAGACTTATGATAAATGGAAACAAGAGGGTGAGTCTCGTTCTGATTATGATGCAAGAATAAAAGCCGCTACTGAAAAGAATGCAGCAAAAAATAGAGATAAGTCTAGAGATTTATCTGGAGGTTCTGGAAAAGGACCAAGTGGAAGCGGTGGATGTCATAGCTGTTAATTATGGGTAGAAACACCATCACATATAGAAGGACTGTTGCCCCTAGTAAGTTAACTGATACCCCTAGTAAGGGTACGGTTAAGCCTACTAAAACAAGAATGAAAATTAAAAAATAAATTAAATCAAATGGAAAATTTTACTGTAAGAGATCTGGGAGTTGGCGAGGAAAAGTCAGTTCAACAGATCGAGCAAGAGCTTTTAGATAAGTACGATGCTGAACAACAAGCTCTAAACCAAGAGCCGATCGAACAAGAAATAATAGAGCAACCAGTTGTTGATCTAAAAGATGAGGATGTTCTTTCATATATTAAGAATAGATACAATAAAGAGATAAACTCTATTGATGATCTTGTGGCAGAGAGAAATGCTCAAGAGGAGTTACCAGAGGATGTCTCAGCCTTCTTCAAGTTTAAGAAGGAAACTGGTAGAGGTATCGATGACTTTGTTAAACTTAACAGAAGTTATGATGATGCTGATCCTAATGAATTATTAGCTGAGTATTACAGTCAGACCGAAGAAGACTTAGACCAAGATGATATTGCATATCTTCTAGAGGATAAGTTTGGTTATGATGAAGATTTTGATGACGAGAAGGTTGTCAAAAAGAAAGAAATGGCTAAGAAAAAAGAGCTTGCTAAGGCAAAGAAATATTTCAACGATTTGAAAGAACAGTACAAAGCTCCCCTTGAGTCAAGAGGAGGTTTAGTTCCAGACGAGGAGAAAGAGATGTACAATGCCTACAAGGAATACGTTCAAAAATCACAAACGTACCAACAAGAAGCTGCCAGTAAGTCTGAGTACTTCCAAAAGAAAACAGATGAAATTTTCTCTAATGAGTTCAAAGGTTTTGAGTTCGATCTAGGAGATAAAAGATTAAAGTTTTCAGCTGGAGATATTAATGAGACTAGAACAGCACAGTCCAATGTTAACAACTTCATATCTAAGTTTTTAGATGAGAATGGTTTGATTAAGGATGCTGTTGGTTACCATCGTGCTTTGACTGCGGCAATGAACCCAGACAAGTTAGCTAGACATTTCTATGAACAAGGAAAGTCTGATGCATTATTAGATAGTGCACGAAACATTAAGAATATTGATATGGATGTAAGGAATGCTCCTGCCCCTATCGCTAACACTGGTTTCCAAGTCAAGTCTTTAAACGATGATGCTGGTCGAGGACTAAGGATCAAAAGTAGAAAATAATTTTAAAACACACACAAAATGGCTGGATCAGTTTTATCAACCCCAGGGTTCGAATTACAACCAAGTGCTGAGAGAAAAACCTTAGCATCTAATTACATCACTAACTTCAACTTCTTGAATCAGTATCTTCCTGATACTTATGAGAAAGAATTTGAGCGTTACGGAAATCGTTCTATCGCTTCTTTCTTAAGAATAGTTGGAGCTGAAATGCCGTCAAACTCTGACCTTATCAAATGGGCAGAACAAGGACGTTTACACACTAAATATGTTAACTGTGCTTCTAATGCTGCTCCTGGAGCTGACACTGCTATTATCACAGTATCTGACACATTGAATCCTGCCCTTACATCTTCTACTGGAATTGCTTTCAGAGTAGGTCAGACAGTTTTCTTGTCATCTAACAATACTGCTGCTAACTCTAACAAAGGTATCATTACTGAAGTTGATTATGCTGCTGGTACTTTCCACGTAGCTTACTACGAAGCTGGTGGTCAAATGTTTGGTAGTGCTGCTACTGTAACAGCATTCGTTTATGGTTCTGAATTTAAAAAAGGAACTGAAGGTATGGTTGAGTCATTAGAGGCTTCTGATGAGATCTTCGAAAACTCTCCAATCATCATCAAAGATAAATACGCAGTATCTGGATCAGATATGGCTCAAATCGGATGGGTTGAGGTTACTACTGAAAACGGAGCTACTGGTTACTTATGGTACATCAAGTCTGAGCACGAAACTCGTTTGAGATTCGAAGATTACTTAGAGATGGCTATGGTTGAAGGGGTTCCTGCTGAGGCTGGATCTGGAGCTATCGCTTCTGCTAAAGGTACTGAAGGTTTATTCTATGTAGTAAACAAAAGAGGTAACGTATGGTCAGGTGGTAACCCAAGCACTTTAGGTGACTTTGATACTATCATCCAGCGTTTAGACAAACAAGGAGCTATCGAAGAAAATGCTATCTTCTTGAACCGTCAGTTCTCTAACGATATCAATGACATGTTGGCTCACCAAAACTCTTACGGAGCAAGTGGTACATCTTATGGTTTATTTGATAACGATGAGCAAATGGCTTTGAACTTAGGATTTACAGGTTTCCGTAGAGGTTATGACTTCTACAAAACTGACTGGAAATACTTAAACGATGCTGCCTTAAGAGGTGGACTTGTTGGAGGTAACATTAACGGAGTATTAGTTCCAGCTGGATCTACTACAGTTTATGACCAAGTATTAGGTAAAAATGCTAAACGACCATTCTTACACGTAAGATACCGTGCTTCTGAGACTGAAGACAGACGTTACAAAACATGGATCACTGGATCTGCTGGTGGTGCTGTAACATCTTCTTTAGATGCAATGGAGGTTCACTTCTTATCTGAGAGAGCGTTATGTACATTAGGTGCTAACAACTTCTTCTTATTCAAAGGATAAGAATTAATAATAATATGACAGGGGGACACCAATGTCCCTCTGTTATTTTTTAATAAATTAAAATTATATCAAATGAAAAAAACAGAATCTCCATTAGTGGATAAGACCTACATTTTAAAAAACGGAGTAGCTCCACTTAGCTACATGATTGCTTCACGCAATTCAAACAGATCTCCTCTATACTATTTTGACGAGGATAAAAAACAAAACAGAGCCTTAAGATATGCAAGAAACCAACAGACTCCTTTCGAGGATGAGCAGGATGGTAATGCTATTTTAGAACCAATTACATTTATTGATGGTGCACTACATGTACCAAGAACAAACCCAGTATTACAGAAATTCTTAGAGATTCATCCAGAGTTTGGATCTACATTTGAGGAGGTTAATACAGAGAAGGATGCATTCAACGATATGGATGTTTTAAACTATTCATTAGATGCTCAGCTTGCAGCTAGAGATTTACCATTAGAAATGCTTGAGGCAGTTGCTAGGGTATTACTTGGAGCTAAGATTGATAAGATGACCACCGTTGAGTTGAAACGAGATGTGATGGTTTATGCTAAGAATAGCCCTAAGAGCTTCTTAGAGATGCTTAACGATCCAATGCTTGAGCTACAGAACAAATGTGTTAAATTCTTTGAATCAGGTTTGTTATCATTAAGAAACAAAAACAAGGACGTTTATTTTAATCTTCCACAGAACAAAAAGAAACTATTGACGGTTCCTTATGGTGAGGATTATATATACATAGTATCATCGTTTATGCAGAGCGATGAAGGTCTTGAAGTCTTAAGGTTACTTGAGAACAAGATGTAAACTACAAAGCACTCTTTAATCGGAGTGCTTTTTTTTTGCTATCTTTGTAAAAAGTTTTATAGATGATAAATTCAGTAAGAAGCACCGTAATGGCTGTTGCTAACAAAAATAACTTTGGGTATATTACACCCGAAGATTTTAATTTATATGCAAAGCAAGCTCAACTTGATTTGTTTGAGGATTATATTTTTAAGTATAATCTATGGGTTACTAAACAAAACTCAAGAACATCTAATAGCGGTTATGCAGATATAGTTAAGAAGTTAGATCTTATAATAGATAAGTTCTCTAAGATTGCTAACTTGGCACATACTACAAACTCTGACTTTACAATGCCAGCTGATTATTACTATTTAAACACGATAAGATATAATAATAAGGAGGTTGGAAAGGTTTCTGGAGAAAAGATTCTATATCTTTTAAGTTCAAACCTAACGGCTCCTAACATATATAATCCAGCATATGTACTTAATGGACAGACTATTACAGTTTATCCTACCACAATTACAACTGGTGTTTCATCTCAGTATCTAAGGCTACCTAAGGATCCTAAATGGACCTATGTTAATATTGTTGCTGGAGAGCCTGTTTTTGATCAGTCTAATGGTGACTACCAAGACTTTGAGTTACCATTACAAGATGAGCCTTCATTGGTTAATAAGATATTAGAATATGCAGGAATGTCAATCAGAGAGCCAGAGGTTGTAAACCTTGGTGCAGCATTAGAAGGTAAAGAACAACAATTAGAAGGATAATATGGCATACTTAACTGGTTACCAATACTACAACAATAGCGATACTGTTCCAAATAATGAGAACTGGGGATCATACCAGTACGTATCATTGAATGATATTGTAAACAACTTCATACTTATGTATGTTGGTAATGACAAACTAATCAATAATGTAGAGAAGTATAATGTCTTATTTCATGCGAAGCGTGGCATACAAGAGATTAACTATGATGCATTGAAGGAGATTAAGATTCTTGAGATAAGCGTTTGTGATGATCTTAAGTTTATACTTCCCCCAGACTATGTTAACTATGCAAGGATGTCTCTATACAAGGATGGTGTTCTTAGACCATTATCTGAAAATATTCAAGCAATGAGCAGCACATCATATCTACAAGATAATGATTGTAATGTATTATTTGACCAAGATGGTAATGTTTTAGAGGGAATGTCTTTGCTTGACTATGATAGAATATTCAAGGAGGGTACAAGTATCTATCTAGGATCTGGATTATATGCTGGAAAGGAAGGTTATAATCTAGATAATATATGGTATTTTCAGTACCCTATAGGTAAGCGTTATGGTCTTAACACAGAGACAGCAAATGTAAACCCTACATATAAAATAGACAAGGCTAACGGAGTTATAAACTTCAGTTCAAACATGGGTGGAGAGTTATGTATTTTAGAGTACATATCTGATGGTATGGAGAACGGAGATGACTCAGAGGTTAAGATTAATAAGCTTGCAGAGGATTTTATTTACTCCTATATAAAATGGGCTATACTAAACAACAAGTTCGGTGTTCAAGAATATGTTGTGGCTAGAGCTAAAAAAGAAAAGACTGCGTTATTAAGAAACGCAAAAATTAGACTTAGTAATTTACATCCAGGAAGATTATTGATGAACTTGAGAGGTAAAGATAAAATGATTAAGTAATTTATGGATTCAAGAGTAAGTTTTGTTAAGGGGAGAATGAATAAGTCTTACGACCAAAGATTACTCCCTGAGGGAGAGTACATCGATGCGATGAACATAAGACTTGGATCTACTGAAGATAATAGTGTTGGAGTTATTGAAAACACTAAAGGAAACATACTCTTAGCCCCACTACAGTATAACGGAGTTCCGCTAAGCACTAATGCCCTATGTATTGGTGCACATGAGGCTGGAGATAGGGAGACTATATTTTGGTTTGTAACAGATCCAGGGAATGTCGATATGATTGTCTCTTATAACACAGATACGAATGTGTTGCTGTACCATGTTATATCTGAGACAGTGCTAAACTTTAACAGCCAGTACATTATAACTGGCATTAATCTTATAGATAAGTTTCTGTTTTGGACAGATAACTTAAACCCTCCAAGAAAGATAAATATTACAAGGACATACCTTCCTCCAGTTATGGGTGTTGACTCTATAACTGCAAAGGATCTTAATGTTATTGTAGCTCCTCCATTAGAAGCTCCTAAGGTTGAAATGACGAGTGTGGCTGGTGGAGAGAACTTTATAGAAAATGTATTCATATCATTTGCTTACAGATACAAGTACAAGGATAATGAGTATAGTGCACTATCTCAGTTTACAGATGTAGCATTCGAGCCAGGGCAGTTTAAGTTAAACTTCTCTACATATGATAATTCTGGGATGGAGAACATCTTTAATGCTGCTAGAGTTACTTTTAATACTGGTGGATCTGATGTTTTAGGTATTGACCTATGTTTTAAGTTCTCTGATGAGAACATAGTTAACATCGTAGAGAAGTATGTAAAGTCAGAACAATCATGGGGAAATAATGCTCCAGTAGTAGTTGTTTTTGATAATAAAAAGATATACACGACTCTACCAGAGAGTGAGCTATTAAGGCTTTATGATAATGTACCGCATATAGCTAAAGCCCAGACAACAATGGGTAACAGAATTATGTATGGTAACTATGTTGATGGTTATAACATCCATAACGATAATGATAAGCCTATAGCTATCAACTATAGCTTAGACTTAATATCTGAAAATATAGATTATAAGGATTTAGTAACAGAATCAACAACTGCTCCATATCATATAAGTGGATCAACTATAAATATAGATCGTACATTATATTCTATAAATTTTGGACCTAATCCTTTATTAAGAGAAGGAAGTTCTATACTTATAAATTTTAACCTACAGCACGTATCCTTTCAAGGTGGTGGTTATGATAGTAGTTCGGCACCTTTAAATACATTCAGTTATTCTTTGTTGTTTAATCTTCAGCAAGATTATGCTAGTGTTTCTGCATTAGCAGCTAGTAGTGAGTTTAAAAATGCTATTACATCTAACCCATCATTAGGAATGGCTAATTGTGCAGATGGTTTCTCTGTTACCGACTACTTTAACTGTGCTATGCAAGTGCAAGCTGGATGGGAGAAGTACAGTAGTGGTGTTAATAATTTAGGTGAAGGGTTTTTAGTAAATCCAACAACTAATAACATTATAACTATTCAGATACCAGCTGTTGTTTATAGAAATATAGCTGATCCTACCATACTTGCTTATGAGTATCTTGAGAATGTTTATACTTCAGTTTCATTTAATAAGGCTGGAAACAAAAGAAGTCTACACAGCAATAGAGATTATGAGGTAGGTATTGTTTACATGGATGAGTATAATAGAAGCACTACTGCATTAGTCTGTAGTACAAATACTATATTTATACCAGAAGCAAATTCTATTTCAAAAAACTTTTTAAGAGCTTCTATTCCAGCTGGAACTGATCCTCCATACTGGGCTACAAGATATAAATGGGTTATAAAGCCTTCTAAGACAGACTATCAAACAGTCTATACCAATCTCTATTATCCAGATCCTTCAAATGCAGCCACATGGTTTTATCTAGAGGGAGATAATAGAAGTAAGGTGAAGGAGAATGACTTAATTATAGTGAAGGCAGATACTAATGGACCTGTAACAAGTTTAGTAAAGGCTAAGGTTCTAGGTCTTGAATATAAGTTACGAGGTGATTTATTAGCTGGTGTAAGTCCAGAGGGATCATACATGAAGATTAAGCCGTCTGGATTTTATGCATTATATAATGAGGCAACATTTACTCAAAGAATTGGACAGATTTTATATACTAGCCCTAACCGTAATCCTTTTACTCAAAGACCAAGGGTTAGTATTTGTAATATATACAAAAATACATCGACTGTTGGAGTATTTGAGCCAATCCCTATAGTAGCTGGAAGCAGAATAAGGATAGTGGTAAGATGTGATAGAGAAGGTACAGGTAGTCAAGGAGGTTCTAGACACTATGTATATGATAAAACATTCACTGCGTCAAATGATTATTATAATCTTCATGAATATGTCATTGGAGATCAGATAGATTTAACTAGTGGAACATATTCTGGATCTGATGATAGTGCATACCCACCTAACATGAATACTGTATTCAATAATCCTATAGCTACATATATTCCATATGTTAACTATGGAGCTGCTTTAAATTTGCAATCTGTAGACGGTCTTAATCAGATTCAATTTTTCAATGGACCTAACGGAGAGTTTTATCTAAGTATTGGATCTGGAACACCTTCTACTGGTGGTCACTCATCTGGATCAGACATTATAGTAGAGATTCAAGAACCTAACAACTTAATAGTTTTTGAAACAGAACCAAACGATGCTGATGGTGAAAAGTTCTATGAGGGAAGTGAGAACTTCCAAGTTATAAATGGATTACATCAAGGTAGCACGTTTGATGGAGTTACTCATAATCAAACAGCAACAGATCCAGCGGTATGTACGCTAGGATTCTTTAACTGCTTTACATTTGGTAACGGAGTTGAGAGCTATAAGATAGATGACTCATTGACTGGTGCCCCTTTATACTTAGGTACTAGAGTTAATGCTGTTTCACAACAAGAATACAAGCAGACTCTTAGATACGCTTCAATCACCTATAGTGGTGTTTACAATGCTGAGAGCAATATAAACAAGCTTAACGAGTTTAATCTTGGTCTAGCTAACTATAAGGACCTTCAGAAGTCTTTTGGTTCGATAGAAAGGCTGTATTCAAGAGCAACCGATATATTAACACTTCAAGAGGATAAGATATCTTATGTTCTTCAAGGAAAGAACTTATTATCTGACGCTGCCGCTGGAGGTGCTATTACATCTATACCAGAGGTTTTAGGTACACAGATAGCTAGAATCGAGAACTTTGGAATAAGTCATAACCCAGAGAGCTTTGCTGTTTGGGGATCTGAGATGACATGGACCGATGCCAAGAGATCATCAGTTCTTAAGCTTACTGGAAGCTCATATACAAATGACCAGCTGGAGGTTATATCTGATATAAACATGAAGGTTTGGTTCAGAGACCTATTCAAGAACTCCTTTGGAACACAGAAGCTTATGGCTTATGATCCGTACATGGATGAGTTTGTACTATCTAGTAATGAAAGACCAGTAGTTGTAACACAGACAGAGCAACCGTGTGGATTAATATTTTCTCAAACAAACTCAAATGAAACATTAAGTTATGATGTTAACTTTGGAGAGGTTGTTGGAAATGTTGACTTTATATATGATTTCTCTGAAGGATCAGCAGCATTAACTGTTAATTATAATGGAGTTGATGTTATAAAAGAAAGAATATCTGGATCTGGAACCGAGTCATTTTATAAAGAACTTCCATATATGACTTCCGCTCATGTTACCATAGAGCCGACTAATGCTTCATACTCGTTCACTTCAACATGTCCAGATAATTTTGAGGTAACTATAACTAGAATAGTTTTAAATAACCATACTGATGTGAACAAGACCATACACAACTCATATAACTGGGTGTCTGGAGGGTTTACATCTGGATCACTAACAGACAATATTGTGATGGAGTCTGACGGTTTATCATTATTTGCATCACAGACAGGGATATCTTCAAACGGAGCATTTCCGCTAGAAGGATCTGATATAAACATGTTCTCAAGCAAGTTATCTGGAGATACATACGTGTTCGATAATGGTAAATTTAGATACCTAGTTTCAGATACTTTATATACAGAGTCACAGATAAACGATATTATAAATATATCATCAAATGTTACACCAGTAACAAATCCTAGTAATGGGGTATATACTGTTGACTTTACATATAATAACCCAGATCATTTTCGATATGTTTATCTGATATGGGATTATAGAAACTCAACAGAGATTAGTCTTTGCTATAGCGATATAAGTGGAACTGATGTTTGCTGTAACTGTTAAATAAAATATTATGTACTATATAGACACAACCTCATTTTCAACTGCAACGGCAGTATACACGGATCAGTTATTAACCATTAAGGCACCAGACGGATTCTATAAGTTTGAAACTGGTTATAGAGAGCAATTAAACGGATTATTATTAAATAATATACAGTGCACAACATGTATAGACTGTAAGCAGTTACTTTCTATTAGCGTAAAAACAGGTAATGCATTCACTGTAGGATACACAGATTGTTGGGGATATGATCATACATTTAGTTTCCCTTCAAACCCTAGTTATCCTCCAGGGCAGGTAACAATAATTGATTTAACTGATCAAGAGCTGTGTGTTAAAAATGGATCTGTTCATGGTATTAATACTGGGTTTTTTCATGCTGAATATGGATCTTCTCCAAGCTGTGATATAACAACAGAGCTTGTTCAGTCTGAGATTTGTTCATCATCTGAAACACCAACTGGATGTGATATAGACTGTACTTCATCTACATATGTATTTATTCAAAAATCAATCTCTAGCTATCTAGAGAATGGTCTAGTAGTTTGTAATTCTAATAGTATTTTAGATTTATTTGATGGAGGTGACTTGTATTACAAGATAAACTACAATAATGTATTTTACGGAGTAAAAATAAGTAGTATAGGAGTAATTAGCGAACTAACATATTGTAACCCATAATGAGTAACTACACACTATCACATAGTAAGTTTGTCCAAGGATGGACCTCGTTCTATTCTTATTATCCAGACTGGATGATAGGAATGAACTCTCACCTATACTCTTTTAAGGGAGGTAACCTATACCAACACAACGAGAATACCAATAGAAATACGTTCTATCAGCAGTGGTGGAACCAAGTTGATAACGTAATACCTCCAAACAATTCACCAAATGCATTCACTCCGTCAAGGGTTAAGAGTGTGTTTAATGTTGATCCTTTCATGATAAAGAACTTCAAGACGTTCTATATGGAGACAGACCATCCATGGGGATTGACAGTTAACACAGACACTGCGTCTGGATTTATAGATAAGGACTGGTTTCAGAACAAGGAGAACCTATACTTTGCATTTATAAGAAGATACGATACAGATAATAGCATAAGACTTAGATCATGCCAAGGTGTTGGTAGCGTTACAACAGTTAACTCTACAGTTCCAACAGCTGTGACTCTTACATTTACATTTGATTTAGGGACTATTATAAGCATCGGAGATACGGCATATAAGAATAATTCTGGTACCATCGTTAAGCTCGGTAGAATCACAAACGTGGTTAATAACGTAATGACTGTTGACACCACTGGCGGAAGTGTACCATCAAATGGTAACTTTATACTATATCTTAAGAATGCTACGGCTGAGTCTTATGGTGCAAGAGGTTACTATATGAACTTTGAGCTGACCAATGGAGATAAGGATAGGGTTGAGTTGTTTGGTGTAGGAGCGAGTCTATTTAAAAGTTATCCATAAAATTTACTATCTTTGTGGGATGCTAAGATGGAGACTAGAGAATAAGAAAACATTCTATGACACGCTTGTAAGTTGGTGGTCTGACTGGAATTTTCCAATTGTAGCATATAGTTCATTGCCAGAGAGGATATTTGTTGTGAGCCATGATGATACAGATCTTTATGCTATACCAGTAACGGTAGGTGATAGCGATATGTGTCTGATAGGGTTCATTACTGGTAATAAGAACACAACTAAAGAACAAAGAACAGGAGCTCTTGATTATCTTTTGGATAAGGTTGAGACCTGTATGAAGTATAATGGTTACAGAGTTATGATAACATTTAGTGGTACACCATCATTAAAAAAGCTATTCAAAGATAATAATTATAATGTTTCCTTAGGAGACGAATACGTAAAAAGAATATGAGTGGAAAAGCAGGAGAAGCCGCAGGAGAAGGTGCAACAAGCACAGTACCTTATGGTCAATTAGCAGGTATTGGGTTAGGTATTGGATCTAGCTTACTTCAAGCATCAGAGCAATCAGCAGCAGCAAGAAACTTTCAAGGACAACAGCAACAAGCTATTGAAGAGGCTAAGAGACAGGCTGGAGCCAATTTTATGCAGAACATATCTGCTCCAACAGAGGCTTATCAGGCAGCTATGAGAGAAGGTACTGCACAGCAGATGCAAGCACTTCAAGCTGGAACCGAGGGAGATGTAAGAAACTTACAAGGTATTGTTGGAAGAACAAACGAGGCTGCTACAGATTTTGACTTTGGTCAGAGAGACAAGATGGCTCAAGACTTATATCAACTACATATGGACCAGGCTAAAGAACAGAAACAATCAGCTATCAATTTGGCTGAAATAGGTTTAGGAGAAGCTACAGGTGCTGGTCTTGCCAAACAACAAGCAGAGAAGGCTAAGGCACTAGCTAATGTTAATGCTCTGGGAGGAGTTGAAAAACTTGGCTTGCTTTGGGATAACCGTAAAAAAGCTTTCCCTACTCAGCCTAATCCTAACCAAGTATCTGGTTTACAGACAATGGGTACTAATCAGACTGTTAGTGGAACTGCAATGCCTGGATCAGCACCAATGATGAGACAAGATAATCCAGCTATTACAAATAATGGAATGGGATTTGGAGCTCAAGCTGAAACTGCTTCGCCTTATAACTGGAATTTATTTAATTAATAACATATGTCAGAATACGGAAGAAAGGATTGGAGCGAAGTAACTGCCAACCCCATAGTTGATTGGGGAAAGCTTACTACTGACTTCACTGAAAAGCTTGCAGCACAAGAGAAGGTTAGATCTGACTATAGACAGAAGATATCTGATGATACGTCTTCCGCTCTTAAAGCTATGCAAGAGTATAGTGTTGGAAACAATGCAAACATAAACTCTGTAGTAACAAGCGGATCAGATGCGTATACTAGTCTTTTAAAAAGTCAATACGACCTTGTTAAAAAAGGTCAGGCAGATCCTAAACAGTTTCAATTATTACTTAAAAATTCTCAAGATTCTTTCGGATACTTAAAAAAAGTAGGTGATACTTGGAGTCAAAGAGCTGCTGATCTTGAGAAAAGAACTAACGAAGGTGTAAACTCAGATATAGAAATACAAAAGGCTAAGCTTGACTCTGGACTAGAGCAGTTTCAGAATGTTAGAATAATGCCAAATACTGATGGTCAGATGTATATGTATCATACAAATGCAGATGGAAGTGTGAACAAAGATGTTCCTCCAACTAGTATAAGTTCATTATTAAATCCAGCAAATACTAAGGTTGATAAGGTCGATGTAGCTAAAGAGACAGCTCCTATTGCTAAGACAGTACAAGATTATATAACTAAAACAGGATCAAGATCTCTAGGAGAGTTTATAAATGATCCTATGCAGAAGGGTAGATATGATGAGTTTGCTAATGGAGCAGCAAATACTATAACAGCTACACCAATAAAGACTGCATCTGTTCTTGTTGATGGTATGAGATATAAGACAGCTTGGACTGAAGAACAAGCGAAGGCTGATCCTAATGCCGTATACATGAAGATGGTTAATGGAGTTATGACTCCTCAGATAACTGATGCTCAAAAGAAAGCAGCTCAAGAACATATAAAAGCAACTCTAGAATCTCAACTTAAGTTTGAGCAAACACAACAGTATGCTCCACAGAGACCAGTCGCTGCTCCTAAGGAGGACAAGGGAGACAAAGACGATAGAGGTTATGCATTAAATTATGGGTTATATGTTGACCTTGTAAAGGGAGGAACCGCAGGTAATGACGCACAGACAGCTATTAATAATTCACTTCCTGAGGATACTAAGATATTAAAGATAGAAGGAACAGGTAATAAGAAAATATTCACAATCAGAACTCCTAAAGGTAATACAACCAAGGAGGTTAGTCTGGTTGATGCTAATGGTAAATCTAAAGATGCTGCCGATATAGCTGAACAAATTTATGGTCTTACTAATAGCACAAACGTAATAAGAAGAGATAAGGATGCTTATTTAAGACTGCACGGATATGCTGGTGATGTAAGCACTAAAAAAGAAATTAGTAGGAATTATTCACCAGTTAATATATTGAGTGCAACTGATTCTACAGGGAAAACCACAATAGCTAAGGCTCTTTCTGATAACAACGAGGCTGAAAATCAAGTCGATATATATGGACATGCTCTTGAAAGCTCAGGATTAGATCCTAACTCCTATAAAATATCTTCTACCACTAACTATTTTGGTAAAGATTATGTAGTATTTAAAGATAAAAAAGGTAAATTTATAGGTAAGATTGAAGAGGATGATCCAGAAGCAACTAAACAAACCAAGTTGACTACTATAATGAACGCGTTAAATAAGTCTAAATCAACTAGTAAAAAAACTAAAATAGATTACTAAAATGCCAGATCCAAGAAGCAGATTATACAAAGCACTTTCAGGTAAATTTGATTTAGGTTCTTATGAAGAATTTAATTCAAAAATGAATAATGCAGACTCTAGAAAAAAACTATATTCAGCAGTTTCTAAAGATTTTGATTTAGGTTCTTACCAAGAATTTGAAGGTAAAGTAAAAAAAAAAGAAGTTTCAGAACCTATTGCAACAGAAGAACCTGTGGCTTCCAGTACTCCAACTTCAAAGCAAGCTACTTCATTGGCTACAGAAGAACCAGGACAAGTACAGGCTTCGGATGGTTTAAGTGGACCACCGACTAAAATGAAAGAATTTACAGGTTTTACTCAAGAGGAACAGCAGAGAATGCAGTCTCCTCAGAAACCTGCTACAACACTTCCTACAAAGAAACAAGTTCAAGCTAATGCTGGAAAAACAAGAACTCAGATGATAAGAAATCTTTCTGATCTTGCCGTATCTAAGAAACCACTTGAAGAACAGTATGATTATTATAATAGAGAATTCATTAATGCTTATGATAATAAGAATAATGATAGAATGACGCATGCAAATACTAAAGAATTTGAAATCTTAAATAAACAAAAAGAGCAAGAAGAAAGAAATAAGCAGTTAGCAAACCTAGATCAATTAAAATATAATAAAACAATATATGATAACTTCTTAAACGCTCATAAAGACTCAGATATAGATAGACAAGGTGCTACTCAAGAGACAGATGATGAGTTTAAGAAACAAGGAGTCTTAAATACTTTAAAAGATTTTGGAAAGAATGCATGGAACACTATAGTTGATGTTAATGCGACTGGATTATCATTTGGTACTACAGATAAGGGACCAGAGTTTTTAAAATTTGAAACTGATCCAACAAAGGAATATACTGACAAAGCTAATAAGGAGTATGAGGAGTCTGTTATATTAACAGAAAAAGCTAGAAAGTTAGATCCGAGTATAGAGTTACCTAAATACGATCCAGAACAAATAAAAAAAAGAGCATATGAGATAGCTGTTCAGTCTAAACTTGATAGTAAAAGACAGTCAAGAATTAATGATTTTATGAGAGATCATCAAGAAGATGCTGATTTAGGTACTTTAACAAAATATACAGAAAGAGATTATCAAACCATAAGCAAGGAAGATAAAAATCTTTTAGAGGTAAACAAGTTATCTAACTCTATATACCAAATGAGTAATCAAAACTTAATTGGTATAGTTAATAAAATTAAAGATTTAGACTCTAAAAAACAACCAATACCTCAAGATTTAACAGATCAGTTAAAAACTGAAACTGAGAATAATAATTATTTAAGAAATGCATACCTAAAAGCTAATGAAGACTATACTAAAAAACATGAAAAACTAGGTGATTTTAAAGAAAACTTAGATATATTAAATAGAGATTACTCTTTTTCAGGAAATGCTTTAGCAACATTAGCTAAAATTGGTGGGGAATCTGTAAAAGGTGTTTTAGGCGGTATGGGGTATGTATCTCAATTTATGCCTGAAAACGAAGAGTTTAAAAAAACAAATGAATGGATACGAAGTAAGGCTAAAGATACTAATAAAAGATTAGAAGAAATAGAGGGAGCGGTTGAGAAGCCTATTGAAGCGAAAAATATTAATTCAGCTTCTGACTTCGGAAGATGGCTTACTAATGGTGTTATATTACCCACAGCTGGTTTTATGAGTAAAGTATCTTTAGGTACTCCAGGTATAGGTATACTTGTAAACGAGTCAGTAGGTAACACATACGAAGGTATGCTTGATCAGATGGACGCAGATCCTAATATACAGTATAGTCAGGCTCAATTAATGGGAGTTCCAGCTGCTAAAGGTGCTATAGATGCTGCATTATTTGCATTTGACGCAAGTTTATTAAAGGGTGCTCAGAGGGTTATAAAAAGTGCTACATCCGCAGAAAAGGATCTAATAGCTCAGTCCGTATTAAAAGAAATAACAAAAAAACAACTGCATGGTGCTGCTGTAATGAATGGTATTACAATAGCTAAGAATGCAGTAGATAAGTTCTCTGGAGTAGATCCTAATAAAAACTTATTAGATGGTACTGGAGAGGCTACAGCTGTGTCTATAGCTACCGTTGGTATGTTAGATACCGCTCCTAGAATAGCAGTTCATGTAGCGTCTGAATTTAGTTTGGATAACTCTGCTCTAAAGGCATCTGCAAAGGTTAATGATTTAACTTTAAGACTTGATCAGAAAGGATTATCAGATGAGCATAGAGAGATTATATCTAAACAGCTTGAAAAGGCTAAGGATGACATGCATAAAATTGTCAAGTCTCAAGTTAAAGATATATCAAGCCTATCTGATAGTCAGTACAAGGAGACCATAAGACTTAATAATACAAGAGCTAATATATTTGAAAAGGCTAAATCTATTAAGATGGACCAAAGCATTAGTCCAGAGATAAAGAAACAATTATTTGAAGGACTAAAAGAGGAGCTTGATGCTACCAATAGCAGACGTAGGGAACTGCTTTTAAATGGTCCTAAGGCAGAGCTTGAGAGAATGGATCCAGTGGTTGCAGATGCATTAAGAGCTAAGGCTGAGACTCAGCTAATAAAAGAGAATAATCCTAACGGAGATAAGGATGTTACCATCCCACAAGCTGACATAGATAAGAGAGCTATGGTTCTTCATAATGAGAAAGCTTTTGGAGATGTAAGTAAGAGAGTTTCTGAAATAAAGGCGGACACAGAGAACGAGTTTGGCGAAACATTTAAACCAGATGGTAAGGTATATGATGTTGAGGATAAGGATGATATCGTTACACTTGCTTCTGAGAATGTTAAGCCAGAAGAACTTACAACAGATAAAATTCTTGATTTTAAAGAAAAATTTAAAGCTGTTATTGACAAGGTTAAGGATGCCAAGATTGGTGTTTTTAGACTTGATAATGGTGACTATTCTATAGATTTAAACACGGTTGTTGATGCTAAGCATAGAGAGAATACTCTTAAGTTTGCAAAAGAAAATAACCAGGTATCGATTTATAATGGTAAGGAAGGTGAAATAAAAACTGGAGGTACTGGTGATACTACCATTACTGATCAGGCAGAGATTATAGAAGCTGCTAATAAGATAGCTAATGGTGAGGCTCACGAATTTAAAAAAATAGAAGTTAAACCAACCGTTAAATCTAAACTAGAGGCTTTCAAAGCCAAGCATATAGAGCCAGTTAACAAGGCTAAAGAAGGAATTAAGACAAGTATTGATAACGCTAAAAAGTCATTAACTAAACTGCTTCCAAATGTAGAGATCGTTGAGCACGAGACCTCAGAATCATTCAAGAATGCTGTTGGTAAAGATGCTAGAGGATTCTATGATTCAGCTGATGGTAAGATACATATAAACCTTGAGAAGGCTAACGGAAGAACTGTGGCTCATGAGGTATTCCATGCATTATTGTTTGATAGACTTAAGACAGATACAAATATACAGGACATCACCAAGAAAATGGTTGACTTGTTATCTAAATCATTAGATAAAAATCCAGAACTAAAGGCACAGATTGAAGACTTTGCTAAGAACTACTCTGAGAATATTAAGAATGAGGAGAAGATGTCTGAGCTTTTCGGTCATCTTGCAGATGGTTATGAAGGTTTTGATGCTTCAACCAAGTCTCTTGTTAAAAGATTCTTAGACAGAGTGGCTGTTCTGCTTGGTCGCAAACCATTCACAGAGGGTGATGTTGTAGACATGCTTAACACACTAGCTGGTAAAATAGCTACTGGTGAGGAGATTACTGAGAGAGATATTAAAGCTATAAGTGAAGGAGCTTCTTCTTATATTTCTGAACCTACTGAAATAAAAAGATTTCAAGATGTAAAAGAAGAAAAGGTAGAGGTAGGAGACCATGATTTATCGTTTGTCAAAAAATCTGATCTAATAGATTTTAATTCTTTAATGAAAGAAATATCAGACAAGAAACAAAAGGTTTGGTTCTGGGTTGCTGATCAATTAGGTAGAGGAAATTATTTTGATAAGGTAATAGATGGTGAGCACTATTTAGATGCTGGTCCTTCATTTGCATTGGATCCTGTAAATAGAGATAAAAATGTAATATGGGCTACTGGTAAAGAAGAGAATGAAGTAAATAAATTAATAGGGAAATCAGATTATATATTTATTATTAGCGGTTCTGCACAAAAAAGTAAATTATTTAATAAAAAAGTATTTGATTTATTTGAAAAAAGAATAGGTAATTACGATTCATTTAAAAAAGAAGTTTTAGATTCTAAGCCTACAAAACCTATGAGAGATGTATTAAATGCACATAATTCATGGGAGACATTAAGAGAGGATGCATCAGTTGATAATGCAAAAACAAAAACAATAGGTACTGGAAGAAAGAAATTTCTTATAGCATTATTAGATGCTATGGAAAAATCAAAATCAAAATTATACAATATTTATCAAAAAAGAAATGCTTTTGTTGATGTAAATGATATTAGAGATGGTTTTTACAAGGACAACAATTTCAACCAGAATGATATTATGTTAGTTCTTAAACCTACTAAAATAGGAGGAAAATCAGAGCATTCTACGTATAAAAACGATATTTTAGGAGAAGTTGTAGGAGTACCGAATATAAAGGTTAATGCCTTTGATATAATGACTCCTGAGATAAAAAATAAATACAAAAAAACTTTAAAAATAACAGAGCAGCAACAAGCTGTGGCTCCTTACGGAATTGGAATAAAACAAATAGAAAGATTCCAAGAAACTGGAGACTATGCTGACATGAAGGATATCGTTAAGGATCTTATGGATGACGGTAAGTCTATTTCAGACATTAAAAAAATCATTGGTAGTGAGTTAGGTCCAGAACAAGTTTCTTTGGCTGAGAGAGCTCATAATGAGCTTACAGAAGTTCCTGTTAAAGAGAAGGTAACTAGTATTAAGAACGCAGTAACAGAAGCAGAAAGAGCTGAGAGAGGACTAGCTCCTATAGAGAAGTTTGAGAAATATAACAAAGAAGAAAGTTTTAATAGAGCTAAAGAAAAAGTAAACTCTGGAGAAATATCTCCAAGAAGTCTTGCCAAGGCAATTATAGCAAATCCTAAGGGTGTACCTATAACTGATGAAGTATCTAACGCATTGGCTTATGATAGAGTACGTCTATCTAACGAGTACGACAAAGCTCTTAGTAAATTAGAAAAAGATCCTACAGATGCAGCGGCAGCTATTGAAGTTGAAAGAATAGAGAGGGAGATGGAGGAGAACGATAAGGCTGCTAGTATGGCTGGAACTATACCTTCTCTTGCATTGCTTGCACGTAAGAACATTATAAAGCAGGACTATAGTCTTGATAGAATGGTTCTTAAATACAAGGCTAAAAATAATGGAGAGATATCTGCTGAGAAAAGAGCTGAGTTTAAAGCAATATCTGAAAAACTAAAAGAAGCTGAATCCAAGCTAGAAGAGTACGAGAATAAAATAAGATCTACTGTAGAAGATAGAGTCTTTAATAAGATTAAGAATGCAGCTGCTAAGGAAGGTAAGAAGACCAACCTTAAAACTGAGAGAGAGAACCTATATGCTAAGCTTAGAGAGATAAGGTTTCCTAAGGGTAAGTTCCAAGATATAGAGCCTACTGAGCTTCCAGATAACATGGGATCCATACTTAACCAACTTGCTAAGAACCTTATCATGGATGGTGTTACCACACTTGATGGTGTAATTGATGATATTCATGATAATGTTAAGGATATATTTGAGGGTATAACCAAGAGAGAGATAAGAGACCAGCTGTCTGGATATGGTAAAGTCTCAGAGCCTAACAAGGAGGAGGTTGCCGCCACTCTTAGGGAGGTTAAATCACAAGGTAGACTAGTGTCCGCTCTTGAAGATGTTGAGTCTGGTAAGGCTCCATTAAAGACTGGATTCCAAAGAGGTACACCAAGCGATGAGGTTAGAAGACTTCAAGCAAAGGTTCAAGAACTAATGAAACAGAACGGAATCAGTAGCGAGTCTATGAACCCAGAGAAGGCATGGAAGACTGCTTTAGATGGTATCAAGACAAGGCTTAAAAACCAAATCAAGGATCTTGAAAAACAAATTGCTACTGGAGAGAAGACAGCTAAGAAGACTGGTGTTGCTTATGACGAAGAGGCTCAAGCTCTTAAGGAGCATAGAGACGCACTCAAGGCAACAATAGAGTCTGTTGAAGGTAAGAGAGAGATAAGTGATGAGCAGAGAGTAAAAATGGCTGTTTCAGCTCTTGAGAAATCTATAGCTGAGTATGAGAGACGTGTTTCTGAAAGAGATACCGCTCCTAAACCTAAGGGTACTAAGACTCCAGAGACTGACGAGATTAAAACTCTTAAGAGTATAAGAGATAATGTTAAGGCTGAGTACGAGCAGATGAAGCAGGACATGGATCCTAAGAAGACTCCAGAAGAGAGAGCTCTTGCTACGCTTAAGACTAGACTAAGAAAGAGAGAGGCTGAGCTTCAAGAGAAGCTAGCTACTGGAAACTTTGAAAAGAAACAACGTAGAATAACACAGCCAGATGAGGAAGGTATGAGACTTAAGGCTAACGTAAACAGACTTAAGAACAAGGTTGATGTTGAGATGAAGAAACAAGATCTTGCCAACAGACCTAAATACAAAAAAGCTTTAGATTTTGTTGCTACACTTAGAAGAACAATGCTTCTAACTGGTGTTAAGGTTCTTGGAAAACTTTCTGCTGCTGCGGCAAGTAGAACAATAATATCTCCAATAGAGGAGATCACAGGTGGTGTTCTTTCTAAGATACCAGGCTTATCAAAGATAGCTAAACAAGCTCCAAGAGAGGGTGGGTTTAATGCTAAGGCTGAAGTAAAGGCTATATCTCAGTGGTGGCAAAAAGCTACATACGAGGATATGAGGGAGATCGTTAAGTCTGGTAAGGGTACGCTTGACTTACTTCATGGTAAGGAGGATATACCACCATCAGTACTGGATTTCTTTGGTCAGCTTCACCAAGCATTAAAACAACCAGCAAAAAGAAACGAGTACTTCAGATCATTCGAAAAAAGAATGAATCATGCTGCTGATAATGGTATAGATATAATGGATCCTATGGTTCAAGCAACCATTAGTACTCAAGCATATATGGATGCTAATAGAGCAATTTTTATGCAAGACAACATAGCAACTAAGGCTTATAAAACATTTATAGCATCTCTTGAGAGAGGTGGTAATGTTGGAGAAACAGCTGCTACAGGACTTAAAATTATACTTCCTATCGTAAAGGTTCCTACCAACTATGTAGGTGAGGTTACATCATATGCTGGAGGTTATGCTAAAGCTCTACCACTTATTGGTAAAGCACTATTTAAAGGAACTAAGAGTCTAACTCCAGAACAGTCTGACTATGTAATGAGAAACCTTAAGAAGGGTTCGTTAGGAGCCGCTATGATTGCGTTAGGATATTTTAACGCTGCATCTATTGGTGGTTACTATCAGAGAGGTGAGAAGAGAGATGAGGAAGATGTTAAGGCTGGAGGATTAAGATTGTTTGGTGAGGATATGCCAAGATGGTTAGTACACACACCTTTGTTTGAGATGCTTCAGATAGGAGCCACTCTTAAAAGAGTTCAAGATACATACGAAGAGAAGGGTAAAGAAGAGGGAAAACTAGCATCTGGATTAGCTGTTGCCAAAGGACTTGTAGAAGAGGTTCCGTTTGCAAGATCTCCAGAAGAGGCTTTAAAGGCATTGACTGGACCTGAACAAGCTAAGAAATATGCTGAAGATTTAGGAGAGTCATTTGTAAATCCTCAACTTGTACAAGATTTTGGTCTTAAGATATTCAAGAAGGACGAGAAGGAAGAAAAACCTAAAAAAGAAAAGGAGTCTAAAGGTCAAGGATCTTTAGGTTTACCTTCATCATCAAGCTCTGGAGGATCACTTGGTGGATCTTCTAAGTCATCTGGAAGTGGATCTTTAGGTATATAAAAAGAAATAGGGGCTAGTTAGCCCCTTTCTTATTTAGTATGTTTCTGTAAACATTATTGACAGATTCTTTGTTTGCCCCACGGTCCATTAGATACTTCATCACTATCTTTATCCTTTGCATTGGAGTTATTTTATGTTCTTTCATAGTTCTTTCTTTAATTTTTCAATATATAAACAAGCATCCATAATTTCTTCTTGAAGATGCTGTAGCCATTCTAAGGCACTTAAATCGTTTCTGTCTAGTGTAGTGTTGTATTTCTTAATACCTACCTCAGAACGGTCTCTAAATCGCTCTATAACACTCTCAACAATTGAGTCGTTAGGTGTTACTATTTCTGGATCGTTAACTATAAACTCGTCTAAGAACATACCTCCTTTTGTGCTGCTACAAGGAGCCCAAGGTAGATGTTTGTTATGGTTTTTAAGTCTTTTAAGAACCTTTTTTTGTTCCTTCTTAATGTCAATGAAGTGATCAAAGAAGTCATCATCTGTATTCATTTTATGGGTTTCATCAAATAAGCTAGGAAGTACAAACCATCCGTCCTCACCCTCGTCCTTTAACTTCTCTGTTACCTTGTACGTCTCTCCAGCCTTATAAGCTATCCTTCCGTCTGTCATTAAGTAATCCTTTATGCAAATATATTCTTTCATAGTGTTGTGTATTTATTATCTATAACATCGTAAACAATATCAAAAATTTTAGTTATAGACATGTAAAATAATTCTTCTTTGTCTTGATTTTTTTCTGTTTCATTTTTAACATACTTTTTGAATGTGTAAGATTGATTTTCACTAACTCCAAACTTTATTTCAAGTATTATAGATTTGTCTATCTCTACTATTTCTTTAAAAATAAAATAAAATTTCTTAGGATTCATTGGATCTCTATTGATTTTGTTTACTAGAGATGTTAAAATCTGCTCTGAACTAATCATAATGTCGTATATTTATTATTAATAATGTGCACGTGCTGGTGCTTTCCGTTTGGATAGATAACGATGTTGCTATGTACCCAAGAGCTTGGACCAACATTGTACCCAACCCTTAGATGAGTAAGTGTACCAACAGAGCTGTGACCGTCCTCTCTACAAGGGGTATGAGTATGACCAGTTATGTTCTTGGTGTTCATGTTCTTGAACTGCATAACACCACCTCTTGATCCGTTGGCTCCCTTATGACCGTGCATGCCACACTCAATATCTGCTATCCTATAGCTCTCGTCTATACCTAAACAATAAACATTTTCAACGTGCTGCTCATCCAAGAACAATGGTATGATACCCTTGCCTAAGTTATCGTCAGACAAGCTGTTAGCTAGCTTAAGGTACGCGTACTTGTTGTTCATCTTTCTCCAGTCAACATCGTTAAGCCAGCGGTCCAAGAACTCATCATGATTACTTCTAACCATAACAAAATAGTATTCGCTGTACTTGTCAAAGAACTCAACCATATCATGAAGCTCGGCAAGCAAGTCATCCGATCCGTCCTTCTCTCTGTTCATTAGAATAAACGGCATGTTACGCTCGTGGTGGCTTATACTGTGCCCGTTGAAAACGTCATGAAGTATGATCTTCTGGCAGTTAAGGCTCTCAGACATATCAAAAGAAACCTTTAGCACGTCATCATTGGTCTCACCTAGGTGAAGATCTCCAAACACGATAGCTAGTGCTCCCATATCAGTGTGGTCATCAACCAAACCATCAGAAACATGATACATAAGATCATAGAATGATCCATCATCATCAGCTGTTACCTGTCTTAAATGGAACACATCATCGTCAAGCTCTGCTATAACAAACCCTAGAGTGTGGTGGAACTCACCCTTCTTACCAGACTTGGTGTCGGTGTAGTTGTCAACCGTTACCGATCCAGTTGTGACCAAAAGCTTGTGAGGGTAACCGTCAAGTATTGGTAGTGACTTAAGGTGAACCCTAGGGTGACCTACGATGCATGACTCAAGACCAGTGAGTCCGTTAAGTCCAGACAGTGGTGTTGATGCCGTTGGCTGTACCTTCACGTCTGACAGTATACATAGGTTAGGATGTATCTTATGACGTGCAGCGTCTAGGTATGGTAGAACCCTTTCATGCCATGTGTTTGCAAGGTCGCTCTCCTTATCCTTTGTGCGTTTGTTAGTATTAACTGTTGTGGGGTTCTTATAACGACCAGCAATTATTGAGATGTCTGCATCGATATGTTTGGCATAAGCCTCCATATTTGCAAGGAACTGCTCATGAACATCTGTCTCGCTCTGAGCCCATGACACTATGAAACGCTGTTTTGACTTATCAAGAACCCTTTTCTTGGCTTCCTTGAACGCATCCGTCTCTTCAAGCTCGGCATCCCTTGTGTTGTCTGTGACACCCTCTAGCTCTAGCTGTTTAGATACCACCCTTCTAGCTGAGTCTGAGTATGGTATACCGTTAGACTCACATGCCATCTGAGTGCTTTTTGTAATATTATTACCCTCTTTCATGAGTTTAATAATTTCTTCGATTGGATATTTCATTAGATCTCTTCTTTATGCTGAATATCTCTCAGCAGGTTAATCAATAAAAATATATTCTTGTTAAGTTCCTCTGTATCATTATCCATAAGACTCTCGTAAATATTGTCTGAGTATCTGTTTATAGAATCCATGATGTTGTTTACGTATTTTTCCATTGTGTGTGTTTTTTTGACAAATGTATGGAATTATTCAATACATTGAACATTTATTTTACTTTCTACAACAATATAATGGTTATTTTCACACCATTCATTGATTGTAGCGTCAATCCTTGAGATTGGAAGCTCTAGGCTGTCGGACAGCTCCTCCCTAGTATTGTTTTTGTTAGATAAGAAGAACTCTATTATACTGATCTTTCTTTTATGGTACTTCTCCACAAAAGAAGGTATACGTTTATGTTCACGTATCATGTCAGCTTGTTTTTCTGTAAACCTATACCTACCGCTTGTCTTCTTAATACCTAGAATCCTTGCCTTGTTGGTTATTGCTTCCTTTGTCATGCCTAACTCCTCGGCTAAACTAATCGTTGTCTCCATATATTATTCCTTTTTTATCTTGGATGCAGAAGGCTTTAAACCCTTGCTTGATTAGTTCGTCTATCCTATGCTCTTGCAAAGGCTTTATGCTGTCGTTGTACTCCTTACACTCTATGAACGTAGCAACACCATCCTTAAGTGCTATAAGGTCTGGGTATCCGTTCTCACTGAGCTTGATCACGTTTAGAACGATATGACCAGTCGACTTGTACTGGTTAATGATCTTGGTTTGAAACTTGCTACTCATTCTACAACCTTTATAAAGTTACCGTTAGAGTCTGTTATCACGTTAAGCTTGAACTTACGATCTATATGCTGTAAGATATTATTAAGGTCAACAGAGTTAAATATCATACTGAAAGTATTAATATCTATATGCTTTCTTGCGTTATCAAGATAGTGCTTGTAGAACCAATTAATGTCGTATCTACCGCTGTTCCTCATTTTTATGTATTCTTCCATTTCTTAAAATAATTTAGGGTGAATGATTTTTTACCGATTACTGTCTTGTAAATGCTTTTATCCAATGTGTTCTTAGCGAACAGCCAGTAGACCTTGTTGTGTGTTCTATCCTTTACAGTCATACGATCGATTGCTTGGAAGTAGGTGGTAGCTGAGAAGTCAATACTAAACATCACTAGATAGTCTGCCATGCTTAGGTTGATTCCCTCTCTGCCACTAATGTACTGAAGGGCGATCCACTTGTCTGTACTATTAAACTCGTCAACATCTTGTGTCAAGTTTTCTGCACCGATTACTTGACGCAACATCTCAAGCTCAGCCTTGTACTTATAGAAGATCCCAATCTTATTATCCTTGAACCTCCACTTAATGTAGTCTGCCTTGGATGTGTCTATTATTTGATAAGAGCCGTCCTCGTGCTTGATCGTTCCAGATCCTAGCTGATGTATCTTCTGCTGCATTTTAACGGCTGTATCGGCTATTATTACGTTTCCACTACTGCCCTTAACTATTGAGTCCTTACGAAGCCTTCTGATGATCTCATACGTTACTGGCTTCATGTCGATCTCTATGATCTCCTCCTCTACGGATGTGGTGAAGTTAGCCTCGGCTTGGGTGAAGGTAATCATGTATGGCTCGATGGCTTGGATGATCTTATCGTACTTAGCGTTGGTGTAGTCCTTGACCACAGAGTAGCCAATGTTCTTCATGAACACGTCAACATAATCGGTAGCCCATTTATAGAACGTGGTGTACTTTGAGAACGGAGATCTGTCTGAGATCTGGAACTGGTGATATACCTGAGAATACGTCTCTGGGGATACACTTCCTGACAAAAACATTATTGGTAACTTTCTAAACAATTTACGGATTATCTTCTGGTACTTACCTGGCTTAGGCATGGCTCCATACTGATGAGCTTCATCGAGAATAATAAAGTCATAACTGGTATCATTAAGCTTATGAACTGACTCCTTATTGATTATATTGATATCGTATGTATATTTGAAATTATTATAATCGCCTTGTATGGATGAGAAGGCTTTGATCTTGGTTATAAACAAAACCCTCTTCGCTCCATACATCCTCGCAGTTTCTAGAGCTGTCAAAGTTTTACCTGTTCTGACTTGCATAGAAAGATAAACGATTCCTTTTTCATTTATTATTTCTAACGCTTTATTGGCTATATTTACTTGATAATCCCTGAGTTTTTGCATAATTTGAATATTTATTGTAAGCTTCTAATTCGGAATCAAAACGACCTAGATTTATTGTTTTATCATTAATTTTTATTCTTGCTTTCCATTTATTTCTGTTTTTATCAAAACAAACTCCGATATACCTTGAAGTTCTTTTTCTGGTTAACGTATAATGATGTGAGTTTTCTCTTTGAGATATCCATTCTAAATTAGAAGCGTTGTTATTTAATATATTTAAATCTTTATGGTTTACTGTGTTTTTACCTTCTGGTTTGTCAACAAAATATTCAGCAACCAATCTATGTACTGAAAACATTTTGTCTTTTAATTTTTGAAATCTATAACCTCCATACCCAACGTTAGAGTTTAATATTTTTTCTTTTGAATAAAAAAAAGAATATCTATTTTTTAATTTTCTAGGCAAACTTTTAATTCTTCCTAAATTACTAATTTGATAAACCCCTTCATAACCTTTAATGTCTTTCCAAATTTCCATAAATGTAAAAACCACCATATCAAAAGGTCGTCGTCTTTATCAATGGTGGAATTTGTATAAAATGTTTAATGTAGCGACGACTCTACTAATGCAAAGATACGATTATTTATTTATCGTATTTCACATTCTTCATAATCTATAAGATTTTCTCCTGTAGTAATTTTTAATTGCTCTACATAATCAATAGCGTCTTTTTCATTATAAAAAACTTTAAGCAATTTACTAATTCCATAATAACATTCATAATCATAAACTATAAATACTTTTTTATTTCCCATAATATTATTTATTTGATTTTTCAAATGATTGCTTTTTGTGATCCCATTCTACATATTCAATCTCTGATTCAGTATGTTTTGTTGGACCTGTAAAGTCAATTATTGAAGGCAGATCTCCTTCAGATATTTCTCCTTGTCTATTTACAACATCAATTACAGCATCACTTGTAGCATCATACAACCCAAGTTCTTCATCTTCTTCCATTATATTAATGATAGTTATCTTTCTTGTTTCACATCCCATCTTATGAATACCACCAGCTAGATGACACTTATCACACTTCTCAGTTATGATTTTGTATCCAGTGTCGATTCTTTTAAAGTCTTTAACTACATATCCTTTAAATCCAAAAGAATCTAGATGCATACCTCTTGAGATATAAGGTCCTCCAGACGGATCTACCATCTCTATCTCATCTTTTAAGCTGTCAACCATCCTAACATACTTTGGATAGTAATGTTGGTGCGTTTCATCATCATACTCATGTACAGCTTTCTTAAACTCTTCAAGCTCCATGTCTCCACCTTCTCTTAAATATTCACCATAAGCTCTTGAGTAGTCGTTTGGCATACCAAATCTACACCACTCAAAGTTACCTTCCCACAATATATCATGGTTCTCATCTTTTGTAAATGTGAATACATCACTGTATCTGTTTTTGTATTGTTTCATAACCATTTATTTTTTATAGATTTCTAATAGTTCTTTCATTTTATATTTACTGACAAATCCATTAATAGTATATGTTTTTCCAATTTCTGTATCATCAAAAAAATCTATTCTTTTTTGAACACACCACTCTGCAAACCCAATAGCAAATTCATCTGCTAATTGTTCTAAATTAGATAATCCTTTTTCATAGTCAGAAATTTCTTTTTTAGTAGGACTATTAATTAATGGCATATCAAGTACATCTTTTGTAATTTTTTCTTTTAGTGTCATTCGCTTCCTTTTTTAATTAAATAATACCAAAGCCATACAGCCTTTCCTCTTATCAGCTCATAAGCAGCTATTGCTAATAAGTATCTCATAACTCCTCTATTTTAGTTACCATCTCGTACTTGTACTTTTTATTGATTATCTTTAATAGTATGAGTAACATCTCTGCCTCACTGTAGTCAATCCTGCATTTCTCATTAAACTTAATCACCAACCCATTACCATCGTCTACTATTTGCATAGCTACATCCTTAGGATATGTCCATTCTCCGTTGTCTGAATACCTTAGTGTGTGTACGTTATCATTTAACTCATAATCGTACTCGTGTATTTTATCTACTAGTATCATATTCCCTCTTTTTTACTTTGTATAAATTCTTCAAACCCCTCTATTATTGTATCTTGGTGAAACCCAATAGACAATAGCATGTTATTGATAATGTCTACATAATCTTCTATACTCAAATCATCATTTTTTGTTT
>Ga0304728_1000385_pt1 | contig 37650 bp, 53 predicted proteins | sample C_130625_MF_Meta_FD_190476 | JGI IMG/M metagenome (GOLD analysis project Ga0304728, IMG submission 190476) | Freshwater microbial communities from Lake Croche, Canada to study carbon cycling - C_130625_MF_MetaG (v2) (version 2) | ecosystem: Environmental > Aquatic > Freshwater > Lake | place... | reverse complement strand
CCCAACGCTGAACCTATTTTCTATTTTTACCCGAATAGATTTCTTATTTAGTGGAATAGAATGGGAATAGAATAGAATACAATCAGAATACAATTTAAATACAAGTAAAATACGCATGGAATACCCGTGGAATAGAATACGCAGCGAATACGCATGAAATAGACATGGTATATACTCACTATATCAATTCAAATAAATTCCCATTTCATTTAAATGAAAGCTTAAATGCATATGCATATGCATATGCATACGCATAAAATTTGATCGTGAAATAAAAGTGAATAGGCGAGGGGAAGCCCATGGCGAGGGGAAGCCCATGGCGAGGGGAAGCCCATGGCGAGGGGAAGCCCATGGCGAGGGGAAGACGTATATATATAGGCCCAACTTTCAACGTCCCTTCTCTTCTCATCAATCTTTGCAGCGTCCCCTTTCTCTCCCATAACTCGCTTGCAATCAATCACTTATAAGCATCACCCTTCTCTTCTCTCCCATCGATTTATTCACGTAAATCCCTCTCTTTCAACAACTTACAAGCTTCACTTTTTCACCCGCTTTTTCTCTCAAGTTTTCCCAAATTTTTTAAGAAAAACTTGCAACTTTTTCTTCAAACTTTTTCCTTCACTCTTCTAAGTTGTTCAATTTTAACAACTTGCAAGCGTAAAAAATTCTTCACTTTTTTTAAAAAAACCCTTGCAATCATTAAAAAACTCTCTACATTGATGGACGTCAACCAAACCAAACAACCAAACAACCAAATCCAATGAAGTTCCAACCTAGTATTCTTCTCACTCGTCCGGTCGTCCAATCAATTGTCGCTAAACGTCTCATCCTCCCCCGCGGCCAATGGCTTGAAACGTGGGGCGGGCTTTCATGCCAGTATTTCGATTCTTCTAAGCGGGGAGTGATCGTAGAGAAAAAACTTGGCAAGCTGTCGCAATTTTCCACGATTCCAGCCCAAGAAACTTTATCGCTTCCCCTTGTCGCCTTGGCCGCGGGCGTCGCTTTACTAGTCTTAACCCTCATTTACTAACATGAAAATCAAGCTTATCTCTCTCACCCTTTTAACCCTCATCACCCTCACCCTCACCCTCACCCTCACCCTCACCCTCACCCTCTCCAATGCCATTAAATGGGCATTGGTGAAAGTTTCTGCAGCTTCCCTTTACCTTCTCCCCAAACAATAAATCAAACAACCAATAACTACCATGTACGACCAAGAAAACGCAATCAAGCTCGCCAAGGAAATTGGCCAGCGTCATCCGCACCTTAAGCAACAAATCCAAGAATTATTTGAGCTTTGTCAGTCTGAAATTGAAGATGGGGCGTCCCCTTCCAACGAATATTATTTGCTCATCGAAGATATCAAACAACTGGATATCAACTCTTCTAAATAATGAAAATTAACATCAAATCCAATCAAGCTTGGCAAGCCATCAAACTTGCCCAAGGAAAAGCCCGCATCCACTGCTTCCATTTCATCGAATGGGATGGGATGGCCAGTACTGCAGAGAAGGCGCTTATTGCCATTAATCTCCCAATCTCCCATCGTCCTAGAGCAATTGTCTCTATTCGTAGCGGCGGCCGGATTCCAATGGCATATAAATGGAGAAGGGTGGTTTCTAGTGTCACCCTCCAAAGGGGAAAAGATTCGTGGTTTCTAATCGAAGCGCACACAAGCGACACAAGCGACAGGAAAGCGGGGGGGACATTCGTCAAACTTAAGCAGATTCAAGCTGATTACTTGGTGAATAAGCTTAAAGAAAACTTTGGTATTCAATCTTAATCCTATGATCACGAAAGCAATAATTAAGAAATATTCCAGTAATCGCCTTTTCAAAGACGCAAACTATGTCGTATTTTATCAAGTTTGCAAACCTAAAATCATGTCTGATGGCACACGTTGGAACGGCCGTTCTACGATCGCCCATTGCAAGACATTGTCAGAAGCGCACGATATCGAAAGAGAATTCAACGCATCTTTAATTTAACCCAATACCAAACCAATAAGCTATCAATGAAACTATTAAGCTATTCAAACGTAAAAACAATAAAAGGGGAAAAGCTTGGAGTGAAAACTGCCATTCTCTACCTCGCCCCCGGTTCAATTAGCGGAGTAAATCTTTGTCCATTCGCTAGCGAGGGATGTTTGAAATCATGCATTTATCTTCAAGGGATGGGCAAATTCTCCAATGTCCAAGCGGCGAGAATTGCGAAGACAAAGCTTTTCCTTAGCGACCGAAAAGCATTTATTGAGCTTCTCAAGAAGGACATTATTGCTCATATCAAAAGGGCGAATAAAGAGGAAATGACGCCCGCCGTTCGCTTGAATGGAACGAGTGATATCGCTTGGGAAAATGAAAAGGGTGAAGATGGAAAAAGCCTAATGGAATCCTTCCCCAATGTCCAATTTTATGATTACGCTAAATCTCCCTTTCGTGCTTTGAAAATGGCACAAGGTAAGCTTCCAGCGAATTACCATCTTACATTCTCTCGAAGCGAATCAAACCAATCTTGGGTGGATAAAATGCCAATGGGAATATCCATTGCAATGGTATTCAGCACGAAAAAGGGTGAATCTCTTCCCCTTGAATATGGGGGGCGCTTAGTCATTGATGGCGATGAAACTGATGCTCGCTTCCTTGATCCTATTTTTAAAAGTGGGAAAGGAACGATAGTTGGCCTCCGGTCGAAGGGAAGCGGCAAACAGGACAAAAGCGGATTTGTCATTCAAGTGGGAGGGAATGAATAATGAAACCCACTTATTTTAATGCGCCAAGCATCAAAAGCTTTGCTAAAATTGGAGTAAATAAAGAAAAGACGATTCTTTGCCGAAAGCTAATAAAGGGAGAGATTAGAATCACTGACAATCCCTTATTCCCATTGGCTAATGAATGGATTAAATCTTGCTATCGCAAACCTTCTAGAAAAGAATTAATCCATGAAGCGCTGAATGAAGTTATTGGAGAAGGGGAGATTTACTATAACGACATTCATAAATTATTTGATTTAGTTGGAAAAGACGATATTTATTCATATACTCTAGTTTTTAATGGGTTAACTAATCGCTTTTATATTCATTCTATCGGCGTCTTATTGGAGGGGAAAGAATAATATGACTGCCGAGCAAGCTTATTCACTATTCAATAAGATTCATTGGAAAGCGACATGTATTTATTGCGCTTTATCTGATCAACTTTTGAGTGAAGATGAAATGTCCGATGAAATGAATGGATTCCTAAACGGATATTTAATTAGTGAGCTTGGAAACGATTGGGAAGCGCTCGCAATGGCTAAATCATGGATTAAAGAGGGGCGGCCATGTTTGGGATGATCTTTTGGCCAACGAATTTATTGCGTTGGTTTATTCGCTTATTCTTCCTGCTAATGGGTATTCTTTGTTTAATCCATGTTGGCCAAATTATTTCAACCGTATTGGATGCGTCGACCCTAAGCGAATTATGCATTGGAATTATCTCAATTAGGCTTGGAATCAGTAAACAAAGAATCACCCAACCAAATCCGCCACCCAAGAAAAAGTGAAAACGAAAAAGACCGAAAAACTTTTCGCCAATTGGGCAAGGGAAAATTATTTAAAGATTAAACTTCTGACGATGCTTAATAAATTGACAGAAAAAGAAAAGATTGCGCTTTTTCAAAGCGTGATGAAAGAAAAATAAGAAAGGAAAGCGGCCGGATGAAAAGGGAGAAGCTTATAAAGCTTCTCCCTTTTTCTTTTCCGCTTTCCAGGGCGATGGGCGAGGGCAAGGGGATCGGAGGGCGAAGCCTGGGGCGAGGGCAAGGGGATCGGAGGGCGAAGCCTGGGGCGAGGGCAAGGGGATCGGAGGGCGAAGCCTGGGGCGAGGGCAAGGGGATCGGAGGGCAAGGGCGAGGGGATCGGAGGGCGAGGGGATCGGAGGGCAAGGGGATCGGAGGGCGAGGGCAAGGGGATCGGAGGGCGAGGGGATCGGAGGGCGAGGGGATCGGAGGGCGAGGGGATCGGAGGGCGAGGGGATCGGAGGGCGAGGGCTGGGGCGAGGGCAAGGGGATCGGAGGGCGAAGCTTTATTTCATCGCCTATTCTTGAAATATAAAATCTATTCACTCTTTATTCTTATTCTATTTCAATTGTATTCCAATTCTATTTCAATTCTATTCTGATAATATATTTTTGGAATACGGAATACCCCGAACGCGCCATTCCGAACATTATTTTTTACCTAGAGCGGGCCATTCCGAACATTATTTTTAATCGATATTTTTTATAAATTTCACTCTTGATATAAATTCAATATTCTCCATTAGTTTTAACATTATTATAAATTCCATATTTTTTATAATTTTCATATTTTACAGATTTCCCGAACCTGCCATTCCGAACATAATCTGGTATCCGGGGACTGCCATTCCGAACATTATTCTCATTCCAATTTTGGGCCATTCCGAACATCACCCCCACCCTCTATTCTGAGCGTCCGGCAGCATACCCCCGCCCTCCAATTTGAAAATGAAATTGAGGCATCACCCCCGGCGACTCATAGAATTGGCGGAGCTTGATTTGCCAATCGCCGGGACTGCCATTCCGAACATAGATGGTCAGCGGAATTGAACCAATGGCAACCACACCCCCGCCCTCTTATGGAATCCTCGGCAATGTACCCCCGCCCTCCTATGGTAAAAATCATAGCATACCCCCGCCCCTATTTGAAATTTCTGGCCAATCCGAACATGGCGTCCATTTGTAATTTTGGCAGACTCACCTAGGTCATCAGTGCAACTCGCGCAACTCGGCAACCACACCCCCGCTCAAGGTGGGCAAGGGTTACGACATACCCCCGCCCACCTTGGTCAAAATTCAATACCCTTAAAATGGTGGCGGCACGAAAATTCCCTTGGGCCACTTAGCAAAGAATGCGGATGAGTCTGCTTGAAACACCGGGCTTGCCATGTATGCATCCCAGTCGCCAGTCTGACCCCCGCCCCCAATATGCTGGACTGTGGTATTAGGAGTGATCCCCCAAAAATATCCATTCTTGAGCATCTCGTTGAGAATGTCGTTGTCGCCGAACCACCACATACACTCCTCGGGAAAGCGGTAACCAGTGGCGAACCATTCACCCTTGACCATGAAAGCGAACCCAGGAACACCACCCTTGCCATCATACTGATTGGCGCAGATTCGGTCGTAGATGGTTGTGCAGGGAATCTCTCGCCCATCGTAGTTTGGCGAGATCGCCATCAATCGATGTCCTGCTCTCAGCGCTACCTCTAGGTTCTCAATGAAGTTATCGCCGAGGATGAGGTCATTATTGAGGAAGGTGATGTTGCAGTTCGATCCAGTCTTCAGAGCAATCTCAACGCCCATATTCCACATCTCATGTATCCCCGCCCCAGTCGCGTCGATCACTCGGGCGATTGACTGCTCCGCCAGATAATTTTTGGTCTGCTCGCCGCTACCATTGTCCAGCACGATGATACCATCGTAGCCACCCTGCCGATCCAATTGGTTCAGCAAATTCGTAGTCATATCCTTCTGATCCTTCACAGGAATCACAATGTAGTTTTTAATTTTCATAAGTTATTTTTTAAATGTTTGGGTTTCCCGCTTCAACTATCTTTGCTCGGTAGTCTCTCATCGCCTTTCCGCGAACAAATTGCGTGACGATGCCAGTCTGCTTGTTCTTGCGCCACACGGACGCATCCACTTTTCCTACGGCAGGTTCTATGATGGTATCCTCAAATAGTTCTGTCATCAGCGACTTCCTCCACACGTTAATTTTCCTCATGCGTCGAATGCCTCCATCTTGAATGCCAATGCAATCGTATCCCATTTCCGCCCAGAAAGTGTTCGCGTCAAGATCAAATCCACATCTTAAAGTAAGAGTAAATGCACCTTGAGCGTAATCCTCCATCGCTTGAACAAGTGCCGCTCCGTAGAGTCGTCGCCTTGCGTCATACTCAATGCATACCTGATGGCATTTCACATCGTTTCCCCTTGCGCCAACATAGAGATAGCCAGCGGGTTGTCCGTTTAATAGCCCCAAAAGAATGCGTCCATTTTCTGCCTCTCGCTCAAAAACACATTTCGGATAAAAACTCAAGGCTTCCGCATTCTTTTTCTGAAGGCTGTCCACATACGTTATCAGTGAAGGATGAACCTTTACAATCTGAAAGTCCAAGCTAGAACACAGCAGGTCGCTAGAGACATCCTCCTCTACTCCTTCAGGTTGCTTAATAATTTCCTGCGTGTTTAAAATATCCATAAGTTATTTTCTCTTCCAGATCATGTCTTTGAGCATCGAATCAATCAATGCTTTTGTCGCCCCCTTCTGGACGAAGGAGCGAATATCTTTTGTGGGAGGAATCAATTTGACCACAGGCTTGCGAATAGACTTCATCAGTAGATCCGCTCCCTCAAGTCCAGGCGAATCGTTATCGCACACGATCACCACCTCTTGAGCAATCTGATCAACGATAGCCTCAATGATGGGTATCCCACCTCGGCACGATGCTCGCCCAATTCCGAACAAGCCGAGTGATAGCAAAGCGGCGGTGTCGGTTGGCCCTTCGCAAATGAATAACCGAGAAGCGTCGATCAGCAGTTGGGCGCGGAATGGAAAGAAGACGCCAGACTTTGAACCTGTGACCGCAAACTTTTTCCCGTCCATTGTTCGCAGTCGAATTCCGCAGACTTGGTCAATGCCCCAACTTCGCTCATCATACATCGGAAATGCCATGAGCCTCTTCTCCTCACACCATGTCGCCCCGAGTAGCCACAAAGCGTGTGTCGTTACGCCAAGAGCATCTGCCATCCCCTCCAATTTTTTTTCCGAGGCACTAGCTCTCCAGTCGTTCATCATCCTCCCAAAGTCCTCGGTTGGTTCTACCTTCTTTGGCGGCGGAGGTCGGTGGACATACGCCGGAGCGTCCGCATAAAATCGGTGAAACCATCCGCCATTAGACATCGGACGATCACTCTCGGCTCGCATACAGCATCGCCCCTTCTCGCCGATGGTACACCAATCACCCTTGTGGCAGATTCCACAAGGGTTAACCTTAGTGACCTTCTCCCATTGACCAGTTGGCAATGGTGTGGAGTCAAAGGCGAATTCTACCACGGCACATCCTCTCGCTGGCGCTGCCGTTGTTGCATGGTGTGCGATTGGTATTGTGGCGATGCTGGTCTGCGGTTGGTGTGGTGTTGCTTCTGTGGCGCCTTTGCTCCGCTTCGCCGAATAGACATTGGATGCTCCGATGGGAGACTCTTCCAGCGATTCTTTGCCAGTGCATCAATGATTCTCCTAGCATCATCCCGCTTCGTGTGCGCTCCATCATAGCCATGTTTGCTCAACAGCACGGACTGCTTCAACGAACACAGATCGTTCTGCCAACGCCGGAACTGCTCATTCAGCAATTGCTTTGCCTGATAGGTAGTCATGGAATCTGGATCAATACCCTGCTTGCGAAGAATATCCTTCTGCTTACTGGTCAGAGGATTTTTCTGTTCGACGACTGGAGATGCTGGACGAATATCGAACGCATCAAACGGATCAATTGAGGCCGATGTCCACTTGGCCTTTGCTACCAGTTTTCGCTTTCTAGCTTCCTCCAATCGTTTCTGCAACTCACGTTCCGCCTGCGCCTTGGCAATGATGGCGTCTCGGGCATCATCAAGGGCATCCTCGATATCGTGGAGATCCCCGTCGGCAACGATTTGCTTGGCAACTCGGCGCTCCTCCTCGGTGTATTTCCCGCCAAGCAAATCAAGTCCGCTGATCAGTTTGTGCCTACCACTGTTTCCCACGAAATCAATGAGCAACGCCCCCGGCTTTTTGCTGTTGCTGATTGCATTTTTACGCTCACTTGCCGTGTCAAACTGATCGACCAGCCCCGCTTGTGGCCGAGTTGCTCGTCCTGCCATCTGAGCATACAAGGCGCGTGATTTTGTTGGGCGAGCCATAACGATCACCTCAACGCCTGGGGCGTCAAATCCCTCGGTGGCTACTCCAACATTGCAGAGAATTTGCGTCTTGCCAGACACCACATTGTCCATGATCTTCCTGCGAGCTTCCTTCTCAGTCTTGCCAGATACCCACTCGGCAATTCCATCCTGATGGCGATTGAAAATAGCGCAGGCCATCTCAGCGTGTTTGACCGATGGTGTGAAGACAATCGTCTGTCGCTTACCAATGATCTGAAGCGTCGCCGAGCATACTCCTTGGCAGACTGTCTCTGCCTCCATGATCGCCGCGAGGTCAGCACCATTCAAATCTCCGGCAGTAGTGCGAACCTCGCTAAAATCCAATCCCGCGATGCTGACCATCTGGCACGAAATCGGAACAAGCCATCCATCATTGATTGCCTCAGTCAGCGTGTAGTTGAACGCTACGCTATTGCACACTTGACCGAGTGCCTCCTCGTCAGTCCGGTCAGGCGTTGCCGTCACGCCGAGGATCTTGATGTCAGGGTTCGACTTGAAGTAATCGAGGATTTTGATAAATGTTTTGGCAGTGGCGTGATGAAACTCGTCTATGACAATCGTCGAGAAGTCCGCTGGATTGAATTTCTCCATCCGAGGTCTGACCCTCCCCGATACCAGTGTTTGCACTGTGGCGATGACCACAGGCATGGTAGACCAAAAACTTTTTGATGCCGTGAGTTCGCCCATCTCAATCTCGCAGTCCAAGCCCGTAAACTTCTCAATCTTGTCTTTCGCTTGGAAGATCAACTCCTCCCGATGTGCCAGCACCAATGCTCGACCCGGCAGTCGATTGTGAATCACTGCCGCGAATAGACAGGTCTTCCCTGCGCCCGTTGGAAGCACAACCATCGTGCTTTGCTTCGTCTCCCACTCCTTGAGGATCGAATCTGCCGCTAATTTTTGATATGGTCTAAGGAAGTCCATTACTGCATTGCCTTCCTAATGTCCTTCATCTCCTGTGGCACACAGACATTCCACTGAGTCTTCGACAGGAATCCTCGCTTCTTGCACATCAAACACGCTTGAGTCGCCTCACCTTGGCAGGTGGGACAGACCGCATATGGCACTGCACATAGCAGATCTCGGTAGACCGATTCAAGCTTACTGGCAACATTGACGAGACTGACTGGCAGATAGAGGGGATCGTCCTTCCAAGAAGACGCGATACTTTTACGAAGTACCTGCACATAACGAAGGGTGTCTTCGACCTCAAATCGGCGATTCCAAAGCGCCTCCAAATGCTTAGGGATGACCATGCCTGTAAGATCAATCATGGCATTCCTCCAATCGATGAGATAAGCGCCATCTTTACTAGGTGCGCCATGAATTCTGATTGGCTCAGTCCTAGTTCAAAGCGGAGGGTTTCAAATCCCTCGGCAACGTGTGGTTCGACGCGAATGGTCAATGCCACTCGCTTGATCTTGCGCGGCTTGCGACCACGCTTTTTTGGTGCTGGTTTTTCGATTTCAATCATAATGCTTGTTCCATAAATTTGACGATATTGCGAAGGCGAATCACCTCCAGTCGCTCCGAGCGGAGTTGCTCCACCAAAATCTCCATGTGGCTTGGCTCTGGTTTGGCAGGAGGAGTCATGCATCGGTCGCGGATGATGCCGAGCGCCTCAATCCACTGCGTTGGGGAATGCCAGCGGTAGAACTCAATGGTCGCCTGCTGGCGGATGCTGCCGAGGTGCTTCGCGTAAACGAACACAAAGATTGAGTCTTTGCCCACGCTTAAACTGAAATCCAGTTTTTCCTGTGGCACAGACTGTGCCAACACCAGCAACTGCTGTTGCAGGATGTCGAAGGTTGGCATTACTCGGCAGAACTCTTGGTCAATTAATTGTTGGTATGTCATAAGGCGAGTAATCTGCAAGCAGATCAAATGGATGTCAATGATTTATTTTCGTTCGCCAGCACTTTTCTTGAATTAGTTCATGCTGAAAGCCACGGCGGATTCCACAAATCCTTGTGGCACAACACTTAACACGATCATCAATCTTGCCTCTAAGCAATAGTTTCGATGGGTTAAATCCCAATCACCAAAACTTATGCAAAGCGTTGGGGCGTATCGAATTGAGCGGTCAAACTTCATCGCGAGATGCCTTGGGAAGATTCACCAAATAAACTGGCAAACCTCTTCCGTCGCCAGTTTTTTTGCTCTTATCACGCCGGGAGTCCGAGTGATCTTTTTGCCAGCAACCAGCACAGATTCTGGCATTGCCGATTCGATAAATGGCCCGTGTGCCACAGTCGCAATAATTGACACTTTTAGAGTCAATCAATTGAGGTGGCTTACTCATTCAATCCCAGAGCAAAGGTTCGGGAGGATCGTTGCTCGGAGGTGGTTCAACATAATCCCTAGCAGTCTCTTGGGCTTCTGTGAGCGAGTGAGCGCGGACAAGGTATGTCTTGCCATCTCGTTTGACTATATACTCATGTGAACCAAAGGAATCGGCCATGCATTCTATGCGAGGGGAGGTGATACGGATTAGGTTGCTCATAGTAGGGAAACGATTGCAAATTTGACTGCCTCATCGAAGTTCCAACAGACCTTCGTTGGCACTCCCGATTGATTCAACTCATCAATGCACTCGGTCTGATGTTTGCTCAGTTTGCCTCCAGACGCCTTGAGTTCGATGCAACACACCTTACCTTGGTGCATCACAGTCAAATCGGGATGACCTCGGCGAATGGTGGATTCTTTGTCAGTCCTGCTGACCAGCACATAGTAGCCCCGGCGCCGCAGGTCTGTGCAGACTAGGGCATTAAGTTCACGTTCTTCACCTGCTTGCCAGCGTTCTTGAGCCAGCGTCGGTTGCTCGACAACGCTGATCGGTTGATCCAGCGCACATTGAAATTTGTGCTTGTATTGATGCTCACGCACCTGTTGTTCGGTCATTTTCATAAGGCAAGGAGTTCATCAAGCAGGGTTTGAAACGCTAGGGTTGCGGTTGCTGGCACGACTCCGTTGCCGAGCAGGCGCAGTTCGTCGGTGCGATTGTCACATCGTTCCATCCACTCATAAATTTCTGCCAATTCTTGATTACTGAGACTGGACAACTCGGAGTCACCCACCCCATTGGAAGATTCATTAATAGGCAAACCCATTGCGAATTTAATTTGCCTCCCGAGTTGTGTTGCGCCTGCTCGCCTAGCCTGTGCTTCCCGCTGTCCTCCTGCTTCACCTGCTGATCCAGTTTCGGCGTCATCGATCCGTCCGATTGTCGATGTCCCCCTGTCGATACTGTTGGCGTTTCCCATGCTTTCGCCTGAGTCGTCAGACTGGAGTGGCAATGCTCCCCCCTGTCCGCATTCCTCGCCACGAAATTGCTGTCCTCCGTTGGTTCGTTGGCTCGCGGAGTTAGCCACGACTCTAGGCGGCTCCCATCCGTGCTGGGGTTCGCCGGGGCGGGAAGGCCAAGCTCTCCGCGTCTCGCCATCGCTGACAGACAATGACTCTGCTGCGAGTTTCCACCAATCCGATAACTGTCCTCGTTTGCCGTCACGGTGGGCTAGGATAAACACTCGCTTTCTCTGGTGAGGTGCGCCGACTTCACGCGCTGAGAATATTCCTGTCGCAGTTTGATACCCCATTGCTTCCAATCTTTTGATTGTCCATTCGACGCAAAGAGTTCCATCTGGCATTTTGCTTGAGAGGAATCCTTCGACGTTCTCAATAAAAATTGCTCTTGGTTGCATTTGCTCAAGTCCACACAACCAGTCGTCAAAGAGGAATCGTTGATCGCCTCCTCCGCTCCGCTTTCCTGCAAGACTGTGCGGCTGACAAGGGATTCCCGCAGCCGCGATATCCACCAGTCCTCGAAACTTTCGGTATGGGAAGGTGAGCAGATTCGACCAAATAGGAACTTGTTCCATGAGTCCCGCTTCCATTTTACTAATGAGATTAGCTTGGGCGAACCCCTCAAGTTCACAAAGTCCGATGAGCCGCATTCTTTCGCCAAGGACGCCTTTGATGCCAAGTCCAAGACCTCCGTATCCGGCGCAGAACTCAATAACTGTAATGGGATCGTGATCATTTAAATTGTCCATGAAGGTAGGTAGGGTTGTTCATCGCCTTTAATTTATTAATTAATTCGCAGTCCTGCAAGCAATTTTTAATTATTTTCCCCGCCTTGGTAGCCGGACATTGTAAATCTCTCCAATTGAAGGAGTTGCGGAAGTCCCACGATGCCCTTGTGACTCGCAGTCCCGGCATCGTTGGCAAATCCTTACCGAGGCGTTTCCCGCTGAAAATGTAGTGGCAAAGTTTCCACACTCGCATCTCTGTCCATTCTCCTTTCGCACGATGTCGCGCTTTTTTACTACGACAACTGCTGACTTGAGTGGTCGGCAATGGAACATCTTACCCAGGGTTGCACCTGCCCAGACTTGACCGCACATTTCACAGGTTGCCATCAATTGATTCTTCCTTCAATTTTGTCTTTCATTTATCGGATTGCATGGATGTCAGTGTCTCGCAAAACTTTGAGATTTCTTGATAACCAAGTGAAAAAACAGGTTTGTCATCAGCCAAAAATGTAACTGGACAATCTGGTTTTGAGTCGTCCATTTTTAGGGTTATTGAGGCTGGATGTTTGCTATCTCCGTCCTCTGAGTAGATTATAATTTCCGTGGTTATAGTTGTCATTGAGGTCATTGATCAGTAGTAAAGGATTCCCTTACTATTCAAGTTGCCGAGGATTCCTCGGTAACTGGTTGGGTTGGGATTGGTGGCAATGGTAGCCAGAGTGTTGGCTGTGTTGTCCCTAATTTTGGCTCGTCCTCGTCGTTCATCCATCGGCCAATTTGCCCGTAAAATTGTCCGATTTCCCACCACCCCTCGTCGGTGGCTTTACGCTGGCAGTAGAGGAGAATCCGAGTGCCTTTCGGTGCGGTGGAGATTGGTTGTGGTGTCATTGTGGTTGGGTTGGGGTTTCTTGCCAGAGGTCGAGGGTGCGGAGAAAAGCCTCGGCTCGTTGGCTGGCTGTGGCGTGGATACTGACGCAAAGCCACTCGTCTTGAAGAGATGGCATTTCGTTGAGATTATTGACGTAAGCGAGCCATTTCCATTTATCGCAGAATAGCACCTTCTCCATTTCGTGACAGGCATTTAGGTCGGCAAGGTAGTCTGGAATGCCAACGCTCCAGACATTCCGCTCACTCAGCCAAAGCTCAACGGCGTTGCCGTGTTTGTGACTTACGGCTCTCCAATATCCGTTGCTGTCCTGCTCGGCTGTCTACCCGCACGCCTTCGCGATTGCGATCCGTTGTTGTTCTGATTTCATTGTGGTTGGGTTGGATTTGGCGATAATTGATCCTCAGTTAGTTGCAAGTCCGCTTGCTTGAGCCAATCCTCGTATAACAAGGCTTTTTCTGCAAATGGCTGGATCTTCTCTGTCTCTCCGTCGAAGACTTTGCCCCAGATCAACTCCGCCGCTTCTTCTGGAAAGATTTCCACCGAGTAGCATTGGTGGAGGATTTCGTCTAATTCGTCTCTTGTCATTGTGGTTGGGTTGGGGTTGGTTTCCAGAGCTTCGCGCAGTCGGCGTTCGTCGGAGAAACTTGAGAGGCATTTCGCGTGTAGGTTGTGCCATCTGGCTCGGTGATGAGGTAGCGTTCCTGCCCGTGCTGGTTGCGCTCCTTGACGTAGGTTCCCTCGATTCTCACGGACTTTATTTCGTAGCGCAGTCCGTCGATTGTCGCTAGTCCTTGTGCCACTGGTTCCCATCGCTCGGGTTCCGGCCAAAGACGACGAACAAGGCGTGCGAGGCAACGCCGATAACGGTTGTTGGCGATTGGTTGTTGTTCTGGTGTCATTGTGCGCCCTTAGCTTGTTGCGAGATAGCTTTTCTCGAGCCAGTAGTTTGCCAGCTTCTCATCCTTAGCAACGCCTTCGCCGTAACGATAAGCACGAGACAGACTGGTCTGAGCCGCGTAGTTGCCCTGCTCCGCCGCTTTCTGCCACCACTCCACCGCCTGCTCCTTGTCCTCCGGCATACCATCGCCGCTATAGCACATATTGCCCATTTCATTTTGAAGACGCGCATCGCCTGCCTGTGCGTATGCCAGGGTCGTCCCGGTCAGGTTTGGTGACGAAGCAGTTTTCGTGACCAAATCATCAGGTTTTGCCTTGCGATTTTGTTCCGCAAGTTTCCATAATCGTTCTGCCTCCTCCTTGTTTTTCTCTACTCCTCGGCCAAACAAATAAGCGTTGCCAAGCAACCATTGTGCCTCTGCATCTCCCTGTGCCGCCGCCAATTTCCACCACTCCACAGCAGTCTCATAATTTTGCGTCTTGCCATTTTTGCCATGGCAGTATTCAACGCCTAGCTCAACTTGCCGTCGAGCATCCCCATAAGACCAATCGGTAGTGCTGCACTCATCAACCAACTTCTGCTCATCGATCCGTCTATCAATCTCGCATTGGATGTACCAGATTGCCTTGCGAAGGTCATCGTTAACATCCTCCCCTGCTTTTTGCCCATCTCTCCAGATGTACTTCAAAGCATTGCCCAAGCAAAACCCCATGTATTGGGCTACTTCGATACACTCAATGCCACTGGGGTGGCCCGTGTAATGGGAGGGATGGTTGATATTGTCGTTTTTCATAAGTAAAGTGTGCAGTCTCTCCTGATGTCACGCCGTTATGGATGACGTTTTCCTATTGTTTACCGAGTCTCGTCGGTCTTGTGAATCTGCGCTTGACGAGCGTAATACGCTTTCTGATAAGCCTCGCGTTCGGCGTTGCTCGGAGGATTAATTCCTTCTCGCAACAGATTGATGCAATTTTTCTCCCAGCGAACAAAGCGAATGCATTCCGGCGAGATGTCAGAGAACTCCTGACTGCCATCTGGCAAGGTGTTTCTCACCCTCCAGCGTTCCCATGCCGTGTCCTCATCTTTAGCGTGTTGTGATTTTTCCATTAGAATGGGATGTCTGAGTTGTCGATTTCCATGTTGCGAAGGTCTTGCTTTGTCTGCACCACCTTTGATGCTGCCACCCTTGCATTGTGGTCATTGATCCACTTGTCCTGCTGCTCTTCAGATGGCCCTTCCTTAACTGGCTTAGATGCCGGACGAACTGCTGCTGCCTGTGCTGGTCTGCCCATCGCGCCTTCGCCATCGTCATCTTCTGGAGCGATGCCTAAAATACTAGCCAGCGATCCTCTCCTCGCGTAAGTGGTGGCGCTCATTATTTGTTGCGGATCATCTTTGAGCGGCGTGATGTAGAAGATGCCACTCACCCATTCGCCCGAGGAGTGAGTAAGGACAGTCTCAACGAAATGACCTTGAGCGTCACGCCCTGGCAGTTGAATGACTGCCAGCCCATTATTCGTGAGTGGGAGGCGAGCAGCTTCCCAAACTGAGGCAAGATCAGCATATTTGCTCTTGAAAAAAGTGTTGGACACCTCCTTCTTTGCGCCGCCCATCTGCCCCTGCGCCTTGGAAAGCGCCGCCGCCAACGCCGCGATTGAGTCGCTCTTGTTCATGCTCCTGCCTTCCATCCTAAAGTTTTGGCGTTACCAAGAATTGGCAGTTTGACCTTCGCCTCGCGCTCTTCCTTGGTCGAGTCCTGCTTAACCATCCATTCACCATACGGCGAGTTTGGCGTCTCCACCAAGGTCATCGCTAAAAACAACGCTTCTGTGCCGTCCTTCCGTGTGTATGGCTTAAGTTTTGCTTTGTCGATTAGCTTGCAATCAATGCTTAGGGTAATGGTTTTGCTCATAGGTGTGTGATTTGGTAGGTAATAATGCCGATGATGATTAGTAGGATAATGCTGAGTTTGATTGTTAGGATTTTGGATGCTCTGAGTTGATTTAACTGATTCATCTTCTGAATGTGCTGGCGCTTAACGCGCTCGGCCTCATCGTGAAACCAAGGGTAAGATCTCATTCTCATAGGTAGATGCAGAGACCGTTGCATCCAACGACAACGCCTTCTTCGTTGCGAAGCAATTCGCCGGGAGAAAAGGTGTCTTCTCGGTCAAGTTGAGCGCATTTCTGTGCAACCAATGCCGAGGCGACATACCAGATGCCCTCGGTTGGTGGAGGCATATCCATCAAATCTCGGAGGACTGTGGACGCGATTGGGATGGTGATTTCGTCCACCTCAATTGTCGGAAGAGAGATGCGCTCGACCATCAGGCGAGCAACAATTCCCGAGGGCTTGATTACGATGGTTTTGTCGCCAGCGTGAATGGTGATGACGTGTGGAGTGAGGTTGATTAATTTCATGTGCAAGCAATCTATCAACCTCAATCAACACTACAAGGATTTTTTTAAATTATTTCATTAGCTTGCAATGCTGGTACTGGTTCTGGCGTAAGATCCTCTCCCGCAACCACATTTGCCACTGGGAACTTTTTCCAAGGCCCACAAGGCCCAGTCCGTTTTGCGGACAAATCAACATCCATCTCAATGAATTCTTCGATGCTTTTCTTCCATCGGCGATTTGGTTTGCTCTTGCCACTGAGCCAATTGGCTACTGTGCCTGGGCTAATCTCCAAAACCTCTGAGGTTCGACTCACCGATCCGCGGATGAGTTTTCCAGATGTGCCGCTCAGTTTTGCTTTTAATTTTTCAATTACTTGTGTCATCCGCCCATCATCACACAAATTCAAAAAAAGTTCAACTCAGATTTAATTGAAATATTGCTACAATTTCTCGCAAGGTGTTGCTCTGCACAGCATTGTGAGACCGTTCTGATGCTCGGTTTTGTAGGCGATGTGCCAGTTTGGGTTGGTAATCAAAAACTCATCAATCGCCGGAGTTAACCCAAGCTCAAAGTCAGATTTGTCCCATCCAAATTGCTCGCTCAACGAAGCTACATCCCAACCATTCCTAACTGGCTCTCCCACCTCGCCATCAATCTGCGTATCGTGCAGGATGATAACGTCCGTGTTCTGTGAAAACTTCTCCAATTCCCGGCGGAGTTGCCCGTAGCAATGGAGGGTATCAATAAAGATCATGTCATACCGAGTGTTTGGAAGCGTCAGATCGTTCTGATGAAAGAAGTTAAATCCAATCTCAGACGCTTCACAATGTCCGGTCACCTCGTTAAGCGCATCCGCTCCAATGTACGCTATGTCACAGCAATGAAGCGTCTTGCCTGCGAACTGATTCATGCTCAGTCCAGCAATGAATGCCCATGTGCTGACGATCCCTCGGACACCACACTCAAGGATTGACGAGCATTTTGATGCCTCGCCCGTGAGGAAGACTAGATGCTGATCAATGTCTCCGTTGCTTTTGATCGCGGCAGTGAGCCGATTAAATACGTCATTTTTCATAAATTATTCCTTGATTGATCTTCCTAAAATCCACGCAAACGCAAGCACCGCAATGGCCCAGATTAGCGCAAACGCAGTAGAAGATTTTAAGCCTTCGCTGATCATACGGTGAAGCGGATGCGGCTTTTAATCAGGGAAATCTTTCGCTCCTTTTTCCACACTCCTCCTCCGTCTCTGCTTCCTTGAGTATCAGCGGAGTCTGGAATGGAGTCCGATTTCCTGCGGTTATCCCCCGCCCAAAGAGGCTGCATATTGGAGAAGTGAAAGCACCTCTTTTGATGATCCAGCTGGGTAAGGTCGAAGATTGCACACGGCATAATGTGGTCGATGTGCCACTCTCCATAATTTGCCCACGTCATTCCAACCTCAAATTTGCTTTCCAGATAAAACATAAACGACGGAAGAGGACACCCAAGCAAAGCGAGCGTTTGTGATGTCTTTTTGGTAGATGCTAGTCGTAGCAAGGCTGAAAGGCGTTTCCTAAGATTGCAACTAATCTTAAACGAGGGATCGGATGCTCTTCGGGCTCGCAGTTTAGCGTTGAGCCTTTCACGGTTATCAAAGCACCACTTCTTTACTCGCGCTTTTGATTCTTCTTTTGTTTGTGGTTTGCGAAGACTCCATCCGTTCTCAATCTTTTTTTGCCTCTTTAATGCGACGTTTTTAGCGATTAATTTTACCTTGTGCTTGTCGTAATACGTCTTGCCGTGTCGGTTTTTCGCATCCTGGTTCCTTGCAATCCAACGCTTCTGCTGTGCCTTTCTCTTGGTCTTAAAATTCAAAGACCATTCACTATCCGGCTCGGTCAGTAAGCGCATTTTAACGCGCTCTTTTTCCCTTCGATGAGATGCTTGTTTTGCAGTCATGAATTACACGGTAAAACGAATTCTTGTTTTAATTAGCGAAAGTTTTCGGTTGTGTTTAAAAACTCCACCACCATCGCGTGAAGTCGTTCCGGCCTGGGAGTTTCCCTCCACCGTAGCCACAAGCCCCTTCGCGGGCGAGTCGACCGCCAGCCCAACGTGCGAAAAAGTAAAAATTACGATGTCCCCGGCGGCTATGTCGCCTGCCTGCGGGTTGAGTTTTGTCCACGTCGAGCCGTCTTGCTTCATCGACCAATTTTCAAGATCCCAAGCCCCGGCGGTGCGGGGTCGCTCAAAGGTAAATTTTCGCTCGCTTTCCTCCTCCATCGCTCGCATAACGAGCCAGTCGATAAACGCCGCGCACCACGGCCACGCCTGATCCGGAGGGAGCCACGTTGCCGATTTGTATTCGTTGACGCGAGGCCCACAATTTGTGTTGCGAACTTCTTCTGTCCCAACCTCTTTCAAGGCTAGGTCAACTAATCGTTGTGCAAGTTTCATTAGAATTTGTTTTGCGCCGCATTACTAATCGCGCTGGCAATTGCATCTGTTACTTGCGCTTGCTGTTTAGAGTTCTGTGGGTTGGCATACGCATACGCCTTGTAAGCCTCTGTAGAGAGTTTTGGGAGGTGATCAGCACTCCATGCATCGGCAATGCGTTTGATCGATCCTGCGGTCACCTGTGGATTCTGCCACAAGCCTTGTGCCATTGAATGACCAAAGTCTACCTTGCTATCAGAGGTAAACGATTGAACAGCAGCGTTGAAGACCATCGTTCCAATCTCGGACAGAACTGCTTTGGTTACATTGCTCTGCATCCACTCGGTGGAGCAGGACGAGAGGATGAAGAGGGAGGGTAACAGGATGAGAGTTTTTGGGTTCATGGTGTTGGTTGGGTTGGGTTTGTTGGGGTCGTGTTGTCTCGAATAATTCGCAGGAGCAGGGTTGCAATTGCTCCTGCAATGAACACCCGTTGTTTCCATTCTGGCGGGATGATTGTAGCCACCTCGCCGAGGGAGTATGGAGCGGCGGCGAGGGCGGTGAGCAGACTCATAATAATTGAGCCGTAGCCAGCTAAGTTTTTGGTGTTCATAGGTTTATTCGTCGAGTTTTTCTTTGATGTCCTTTAGGTCGTCGATGTCATTTTTACTGTCATTTTCCCTCTGCCAATTGCTGATAATGCGTTGGCAGAGAGAAATAAGCATTGCCAGCGACGCGAGACAGCCGAGGATCATTCCAGCCGTTTTCGCTATGCTATCAATGTCCTCGTGCACCGAGGAGATGACTGCCACCCAGCTCCCGGCAATGCCGACTAAGCCACGCCACACGTCGCCAAAGATCTCGTTGCGGAGCATTAGACAGGAGTGGTGATCGGTGGCGTTGGGAAGAGCGCGTTGAACTCGGCGGGAGTCGTCACACTCACTCCGTCGAGCAGGTCAGCGACCGCCTGAGCCGCCGCAATTTGCGCGTCGTAGGCTGACTGCTCGCTCACCCGCTGGCGCAGGTAATTGGCGATCATCGTCACGCCGTAATCCTCTGCGCTGACTGGGTTTGGCTCGCCGTCTACGAGCGATTGCCACCCGCCTGAGCGAGCGAAGAGGAGCGTGGCGGCGTCTCGCTGATCCTCGGTCAGAAAGGCAACATTGATGGTGATAGTGGTGGACATAAATTAAATGATGCAAGGAATGCGATAGACTGTGCCTGCCGAGTCGGTGATTGTAATGCTTGCGTTTGTAAGGGCGGAAAGCACACCTGCCGTAAGTCCTGTGGTGGCGGTGTTTCCGAGCTTGAGGGCTTTGCCAGAGGCAATTGTGACGCCGCCATTTGCGGTCAGCAAACCGGGAATGATGACATTATCAGCAGAGCGCGAACCCGGAGTTCCGTTGACTGAGTATGTTCCAGCAACTTTTCCAATGACGATGGTATCGTCTGCTGTGCATGAAGAGTAAGCCCCGATTGCTCCGCGATAATTGCCGTTAGTGATGTCAGCACCTGCCCCGACAACTAAGTTGCCACTGCCCGTGCTGATACCGAGTCCAGTATTGTATCCGCCAAAAACTGTGTTGTCCCAACCCGTCGTAATGTAATAACCAGATTGCCACCCAAAGCACAAATTTTGCCTGCCAGTGGTAAGGGAAAACAACGCTCGAGTTCCAATTCCCACAGAGTAAAAACCTGTGTTAGTTGTGTTTCCCGCACCGCCTCCGAGGAACAAATTGTCTGTACCATAGGTGTGAAGTATTCGCGTCCCCGCCTGCGTAATCTGCCCCGCCGTCGAGGTCGTTGCGACAATGTCCAGAAGCGAGCCAACAAACAGCTTTCGACTCACCGACGCGCCACCTGTCACAGTCAGCGTTCCGCCTACGGTCGAGCTGGTTGCGTCAGTGTTGAGGGTCAGACTGACAGTTGAGGAAAAGGTTTGCGCCGCGCTAAATGTCTGAATCATTTGCAGTCCCGCCAGCGTCACCGATGTGATGGCATTTGGGAGCGTGATTGTCTGCGAGCTTGTGGACGAGGATTCAAGGGTGGTAATGACGTTGGCGGAGTTGCCACTCGCGCCGAATCGCAGGCGTTTTGAATCGTCATTTCCGTCCTGCACATTGACGTAGCCAGCGCCTTTTGGGCTGAGATGCAGACCAATATTTGTGTCCGTTGCCCCTTTCGCGTAAATGTGGGGAGGTAAGCCAGCTACGCTCGGCTCAATGGCTACATAGTTGACGCTGTCAGCGACTGGGGAGAGTAGGAGTGTCTGATTTCCTGCGGTCGATTTTAGCGAGGTCGCAATGAGGTCGCCCGTAATCTTCAAATCTTGATCAAAAAGTGATTCGCTAAGCCCCCCACTACCAACTTCAATTCTTGTGCCAACATATAGCGATTTTGTTACGCCCATTCCACCCTGCGTATTGATTGATCCGCTCCCAATATTAGTTGCGTCATCAGTGCCAGAAAAAGAGCCAGAGGTCGGCGTAATCGCCCCGAGCGTGAGCGTGATCGCTGGGGTGGTGGTCGAGGTAGCCACCGAGCCAGAAACTCCGTTAGCGGTTGTCACACTGACGCTCTGCACTGTGCCTGTTCCCGCGCTGTCCACCGCCCATCTACCCACCCCTGCGCCATTGGTCTTCAGCACATACGCATCCGTGCCGTTGTCGGTTGGCATTGCAAACGATTTGCTCACCGTGAAGGTCTGCCCACTACCCACAATCAGTGTCCCGCTCGCCGCCGTCGGCGTTGTGCCTGCAAGCGTGTAGTCGGGGAGAATCGTGCAGGTGATCGCTGGCAAGGTGGCAATCAGATTGACTGTGTCCCTGATTGAAAACGCCGCATAATTGGTCACCGCCGTGACAGTCAATAACCACGCTCGTAACTCGGTCGAGTCGAGGAGCAGGGTGAAGGTGTAAACTGTTGTGGTGGTTGAGCCAGTCTTGACGCCTGTGGTCGTCTGGCAGAGGTAATCGCCTGCGGTGTCGTTGATCGGTTTGATCCCGCAAATCCACGCTGGGGAGGTCAGTTCAATGACCACTCCAGACCGCACAAATTGCACTGCGAATGCGATGGAGTCTGACTGGCCGAGAACCAGATTAGGTTGCCGGGCGATCCCTCCGGCGGCACTCGTCCAGAGGAGCAGGTCAAGGTCGTAATACAGAGGGATGGTGATGGATGCCATTGGTGATTATTGTAGAGGGAGTTGCAAAATTATACAAGTGTCATCAAGGAGGATTAGTTCCAAGACTTCCAGTAATGGTAGTTTTGACTTCTTTCGAGATAAAAACAAGCGATCCTCTAGCATCGAACGAGAGTGACCTAGTGTAAATGTTGTACACATATCCATTGGTTGGACTGTTGCTTACTCCTCCAACTGATCGAAAAAGACTACCAGTCACTCCAAATGTCTGGACTCCAGCGGTGTTTGATGGTGGTCGATCCCGATGCCATTCGTCTTGAAACGCTGAATCTGTGGCTACTCCAGCAATGCCGTCGCTAACACCTCCCCAAGGGCCAAGGGTGATGGCGGGAGAACCATCCATCGATGATCCATACTTTTGACCACCGAGGATGTAGGGATTCTGGATAACGCCAACATCGTTGATTAGCTCTTCTTCGCCAATTGAAAGAAGCATTCCCCTGCAATCGTGCTGGGCAGATCTTGCGTAGATCTGATTGATTGGGCCACTAGGCGAGGTAAAAACGTAGGCGCTTATCCCAGGAGACCAAAGGCTAAGTCCAGACACCACTCGGACAAATGGGCCACTCACTCCAAAGCTTTGCAGGTTTCCAATAGCGGTCAGCGGCGCTCTGTCTCTGTGCCATTGATCAATGTATGGGCCATTAACAAACCCGGCAGTGATGGCATCAATAGATCCACCCCAAGGCCCAGTAACGCCATTTGGGCCGCTAAAACTTGATCCGTAACGACAAGTTCCAAGTTCGTACTGCGCCGTGTACGCGCCGTAGCCACTCCCTAGCAACACTTCTGGCGAGATTGATACCAACACTCCACGAAGGTCAAACATTGGCGTCCTGCGAGCCAATCCAAACACTGGGCCACCAGCATACGTTCCTGTGATAAATGTGCGAAATCCGGTTGCGGAGATTGAGTAAAATCCATCATACGCTCGGACAAATGGAGCAATTACTCCCCTAGTTTCATCTCCATTGGCAAATCCTGTAACTGCAAATGGTTGTCTAGGATTGCGCTCCCGATGCCACTCATCGACCTGCATTGACTCAAGCGAAAATCCTGTGGGGATATTGCCATAGGTAGCAGTCGCTGCATCGCTGACGCCTCCCCAAGGCCCATATGTGCCACCTCCGCCAGTTGCTGTGGTCACAAGACTTGCAAAGTGGCATGATGCAAGCACATATGGATTGTCAAATGCTCCAACCATATACTCACCAGACAACATATTGATTACTGTGCCGTCTGGCGTTCGAGTCATTGTCAATCCGTTTCCGGGAATTGGCGTGATGCTTTTTACATAAGAAACAAAAGCGTTGAGTTTTTCAGACGCAAGCTCAGACGCGATAGGTTTCCCTGCCGAAAATACTGGAAGCTTGTTTTGTGTCATGGAGCAACGCCACGCACCAGCAAGTTACATCCAGTCACGCTTGCTTTGGCGTAAATTGTTGATCCGTTGTTTGGAGCAATAATAAATCCGCCTTGTGTGCCGGAGACTGCCGCCAATCTAATTGGATAAGTAGATCCATCAAAACCAACGTCCACATAGTTCGCCGTGTCAATGTTCTGAAGCATAAATACCCCAACCGTGCCAACCGTGCCAAAAGTGACAGCGATGCCTGCTGTGGTGATTGCTTGCACGACATCGGCGTATTTTAACCCAGCAACGTCCAATGTTGTTGAGCATTGGCGATTAAGTGACGTTCCGCTTTTTGCGTAGCTAAGTGACGCTGAGAATGAGATTTCTGATGCCATATTGGTAGATTAATTTGGAACTCTTTTTTTATCTATTTCAGTAAGTTTTTGCGGTTGAGCTGGGTCTTGTGGTTTTGTGTAAATGTGTTCATTCCATCCAGATGCTCCAGAAAGCATATACTCTTCACTAATGGAAACAATTGACGCTTGCTTTTTCCAAGTCAATGAAGTCTGTAAATAATTTCTGTACCCAATTACTGGAGGAGTTATTGGAGGAGTTCCTAATGGAGCAACTTGTGTGATGTATCCAACATTGGAATAGTCTGTTGGAATCGCTGTTTTTACATATGACCTGCGATAAGTGCCCGTCAGATTTAAATACGACTCAATTCCAAATTTTTTAAGGATGTACAATAATCGTCCCGGTTGAGTTGCTGGAACGGAGTCTCCGGTCTCATTGATGAATTTGTTGTTTTTTCCATAGTCAATATTGTTTTCAAGTGACTTTTTGATCGCGCAAAGCTCTTGTGGAATTACTCCTGGATTATTGAATGGGTAAGCAAATTTTGGATGCGTCTCAATTGGCTCAGATGTTGTTCCTGCGTTAAATTCTGATTGTGCGTAATTTTCCGAAAGATTCGAATCAACAACTCCCTTATAGGTCAAAACCACTTTCATTATTTTTCCGCTTTCCCTAGATGCGGAAGACTCAAAAAGAGTTAACGTTTGATCGTGAGGGTGGGGCGAGTTTAATTTTGGAAGATCGTCAATACTAAATCCTTCAGAGGAAATTTTATATGTAACTGTTGCCGTAACAGACGAGTCAAATGACACTCGAAATTCATATCCTTCAGATTGCTCAACAGAATCTGAAGGAGATCCATTCAGAGTAGACGGCAGTGTTCCAATAAGTGTTACGGCCATATTAGTTTAAAAGCGGAAGTCCATGCCCTGTTACTGCTCGCTCTAAAAGCAAATTAGTTTTTATGGTCAGTTCATTTTGAATAAGAGCCGCCTGCCCATTAAGAATCAACTGCCTAGCTTCAGCACTCATGCCAGTCTGAATGTAGTTACCGCCACCACCAATCTTCGACATTGACGATGCGATTACAGAAAACGGATCTTGCTTGCCGAGCGCCGAGTAATTAAGCTCAGATTTACCCCTGTCTCCTGCGTTTTTTTCTAAAAATGCCTTTCCAGAAATACTAGCGGCATCCGTAATTTCCTTTAACTTATTTTTTGCTGCTTCCCCCTCTTGGGTAAAACCTGCGCCAAATCCTTTTCCTGATGGCAATCTATCTAAAGCTTTTTTAAAATATTGATCCGCAGATATTTCTTTGTTTGATATTTCTTTTTCTCTGTCTCTTACATCTTTTTTAGAATCAAATGGATTGAGTTCTTTTATTTTACTCAAACCTCTTAATATTTTAGAAATAAATAATTCAGCAATGCCTACAAATGTATCTTTTATAGCCATCATTTGACCACCAGCAAAAAAACCTAAAAGGTCTTTAGCGTACCCCTTTGCCGCGCCAGAAAAAACTGCTCTAAGCGAAGTGTCTAAAGATGCAAAAAATTTATCTGCGCCTATAGCTAGAGATAATCCAAATGCTTCTGATATTTTTCCATTTTGAAAAAGCCCAACAAGAATTGTTGACACTTTTGATATTGAATCCCCAAGTTTTGCTCCAAAATCAGCAACGTCAATATTGTTTAGCGCATTTAACACTGCCTCAAGCGGGAGAACAAATTTGGCAGTCATAGCCAAAAAGAATGTTCTTAGCTTGTCTGCAATGCCTTGAATGTGTTCAAAAGCTCTAGATAAACTTGCTGCACTTGCAGTTAGTACTGCTGCTTGACTTCCGTAAATGTCTTTTGCTCTTGCTATCGCTTTGTCGTAATCGGCAGGAGTTTTGAAAAGCCTTGAGAATTTTCCTCCCGATTCAATTATTCTTAGAATTTCTTCGTTTGTTCTGCCTGCGGCTAATCCGCTTCCTTCCAACGCTTTTTGAGCAATAAGAAGAACTCCTGGGTCAATATTGCCCATTGCCTTCCCTGCATTGTACATTTCGTTGCCAAAGTTGATCGCCTCCTTGACTCCGTCCTTGAAAAACTCCCCAACTTTTATGGCAGCGAACGCCCCCGTAAGCACGGTCAACGCCTTCTTGGCAGACTCAATCGCACGATTGAATCCACTAAGATCAAGTTCAAGGTATCCTGTTGCGACTGGGCCTGCCATTATAGGTATTGCCCAGAAGTGTTTGCCTTCCAAGCTTGATTAATTTTTCGAGTGATGGCGGCAAGTTTTCGCTGGAATGTTGCTCCAACAATATTGCCAGCAGTGATTGTGACGTGATCCCTTTCCTCAATAATTCCAGAGTATTTGACCGTGTTCTGAATCCAAATCCTTACTCGCTCTTTGTTTGCGTCAATCATCCAAAATCTCCACGCTTTAGAGAATGTGTATCTCGCTTTTAAGCGGCGCTTCAATTCTTGATTTGGAGTTTGAGATGTGCCTCGGAAAATCATTCGCCACCCCAATCGATCTCTGACCTCGGTAATTGCTTCTCTGCTCATCACAGAGTCTTTGCTCTCACGCCGAGAGCGCATCACAAACTGACGTCCCGCTTGACGCATCATCAAGACACCTTGACGCCGAGATTCTTTCTGAATCTTGACGAATGACTTTTCTATTGCTGTAGCGTTAAACCTCATCTGCGAAAGCGTTGTCTAGCGGAGTAAATTCAAGTGGTTTTGTCCCAATGTTGTGCAGTCTTAGCAATGCATGACAATAAACATTACCTCGGTACAAAGGCAACTCCCAAAGTATGAAATGTTCTTCCCATCGGAAGTATCGTGCAAGAGTAGCCACATAGGCCGCGCACGATGGCGGCTCAATTAGTTTGGGTCTGCGTCAAGGGTAGGATCCTCATTTGATGCTGCTCGACCATCGTTGCTGTGCTTAATTAAAGCGCCCACAACCTCTCCGGCTGCATAGCAGTCTTCGACCGAGTACTTGATCTCATCAATCCACTTGGCAACAGCAATGTCAAACTTCATTGGAGTCCTGCGCCACTTGATCAAGTCCTGTTCATTGCAGATGCATCCGTAGATGAACGATGGCAAGTCCATAAAGGTTGGCTCAACAAGGTTTACCATGCTGAGTACCAACGCTCGGCGAGCATAGGTAAGTGGTTTAATCTCAATCCCCTTGAACTCAAAGGTCTTGAAGTAGTCTTCGTTTTCGTCTGGTTGTGTCATAATAGCGATTTTACCTTGCTTCTCATTGTTGCGCTTGCTCTGTCTCCAATTAGCACAGTCTTGTCTCCATGCCTAATAACTCTCATTGGCGGAACTTTCTTGCGAATCCAATTCAGCAAGACCTCTCGGTTCTCAAGGACGCCCTTCATGTAGTAAAAGGGATGCTCAGTAGGAAGCGTAAATGCAGACCAGTTCCTTGCCTTCTCATAAGCATTGACAATCTCCAATGCCTTATCCCTTACTCCAATAACATCAAACCAAAAGGTGTACGTCTCCTTTCTGATGCCATTAGTGTCTGTAACTAAGCAGGTTATTGGGTCTTGCTTGCGAATAGGAATGCCTAGAGCAATTAGGATTGCCGCCAGCTTAATGTCGCAAATGTAAATATTGTCCACCATAATATGTCATTTTCAAAGTCTATTGAATTAATGGATACTGAGTTGCGTTGACCGTGATTTTTTGAAACTCAGTGTTTGATTTTGCGATTTCAACGTCATCGCAATAAATTCCACCAGTGGTAACACCATTGCCAATATGAACATTGACAAGATTGAAAGCGAACCCGGGAGATACCGTTCCAAGCTGGGTTTGCGGTTTAATTAAAACTGCATTAAGCGAGTACGTTTGAAGTGCATTGTAAAAAGCCAAAGCCACAAACTCACCCGCTTCATTGCGAACTTGATTTTTTTCCCGAGTTATTTTTGCGGTGACGGATTGAACTAACATCCCGCCTTCTGCTGTAATTCCCCAAACTACTCCTGCTGTTCCGATGGTTGTGACTGGCATATTTTAAAATTTGAATGTTGGTGGTTTCATGTTAAATACGTCAGTTGTCTCTTGGCATACAATACAACGAGTAGTTGATTTCGTAAACATAAGATTTTGAATCCCCGTCAACTATCATTGATCCCGATGCTGGGACAAATCCGTGGCAATGGAATCCTGTAGTTGCCGACAATGCAGACGCCGGAGATGTGTACGCCATGTTGTTTAGGGCGTTGACCACATCCGTCCGTTGATCGGTTGATGTCTCCTTCACGTGACTGCGAAACATCACCTTTATTTGCACAAGGTAAAGTCCACATCCCGGCGTCACCTGCTCTTCAGCAGACTCAGCGTGAACAATCACATATGGCATCGGTTGCTTGATCTCGTCGTTATCACTGATGTACACTTGATCTTTGGCAACCGTAGACTTGAGGTTGGTTATCAGTAGGCTTGAGATGGCTTGCTCTGCCAGCGAGATGACGTTGTTTGTAATCATGCTCCTCGTACCCTTACAATTAGTTCGTTTTCATCTGCGGAAATTGTCGTGCTAATGACAATCTTTTTGCGATTAATCTTGTCCCCAATCTTTCCGGATTCGTTTAGATCCAGAATGTAAAGCGTATCTCCAGGCTCAAGCCCCGGCAGGTCTGACGTAAGGAAATGAATGGTCTGCCCCATGTTGATCATTGGCCCACCAAAGTCATCTTGCTCGTCTTCGCTCATGTCATTCAGCAACACGGTGTAGGTTTTGCTAATTCCATTGGTAATCACAATCGCCGTCCGAGGGAGATCGTATTTGAAAACCCCTGCCAAATCTTGTGCTAGATAACTGCTTAGACTCACGTTGGAATGTTACTCAAATTTTGACTCTTGTCAATGACCGTGTAAATATTTGGAAGCAAATCTTCAGCAACAACACTAGTCAAGAATTCTTTGGTTTCTGGAATGGTGGCGTTCTTGTTAATCCACGAATCCCATAAGTCTTTTGGTACAATGTTGTTTGCAGCCGGGATTACTATCTTGCCCCGTGCAATGCTTGCTCCAGCAACGAGCATATCGGCGATTGTAGCGTCTTTTTGGCAGATCTGATGGCGGAATCCCTTGTACATCTCCAAAGCCTCGTTGTCGCTGTCCTTGAGCGTAAAAATCCACTCTACCTTGTTTGCGTACTCGGCGTTTGTTAGCCATGCCTCCCTAGCTTGCAATCCGATTTGATAAGAAGACTCTGATGCGTAGATGATTGAGAAAGTTGGGCCTCCTTCTCCAAAGTAGGTCTTCTCAAATACATCGATCTCACCGTCTGTCAACCGCAGGCATTGAGCAAAAAGTTCTGTGCCTCTCCATGCGTACCACAAATGATTCAGACACCAGTAGCTTTGTGCAGGTTTTGGAATGCCAATCATCACCGTAGCAAGCTGCATTGCCTTTGGATAATTCTTGTCCACGATAGCGTATGAACAAAGCAATGCCAATGCTTCTCGGCGATCTGGCATGACCGAAAATGCTTCGGCTGCATATTTTTTAGCAATTGGCCCGTCTTCGCACTGAGCAAGATTTAGCAGGATCTCGTATTGCTCTAGGACGCCTAACCCTGGGCAATTCAGCGCCGCTTGACCAAATGTCTTTGCCTTAGCAACTTGCCTTCCTTCAAACGCCTCTTGATGCAGGTAGAAATAATTTCTGGATGCATCACGAACCTCCCGCGAAAGGATGTTCGTGTTGCGATCTCGACCACCACCTTTAGTGGCTAATGGTCGATGCCAAAAAATCACCTCCCGAGCGATGGTATAGGTTGCCTCTTTCTTGAATCCCAATTGCTCATGGATAGCATAACGCCAGTAGCCCTTCTTGTTGTTCCGCACTACTCGCTCACGAAGCACCTGCTGTTGCACCACAATGCCACCACGCACGTTATACGGACAAATGAAGATGTCATACTTGCCTTCTGTGGCCAGACGCCGCAGAGGCTCGACAGACCCCTCGTCAAAGATGTCGTCGCAGTCTGCCCACATTATGTACTTTGCCTTTGTCTTCTCGGAGGCTGACCATCCCATCTGCCGAGCCTTACCAAAGTTGTCAACGTGATCGAACTCCACCTCATTGTCGTAGTGCAGGATTTTGAATGGCAATCCAAGCTCGGTGCATACTCGCTCAATAACTTCCTGTCCTCCATCCCTCGGAAGATTGCCGCGAGCAAATGTGAATACCGCAGTATCTACTGCCGGGAAAAATGATCGAATAAATCGCTCAAGCACATCTGCTTCATTTCCAACGATTACGGATAACGCGATTAATGGACGAGGTTTTTTCATAGGTCAATAAATGCAAAGTATCAAAAAAAGAAAGGAGGTCAAGCATTTCTGCTTGACCTCCTTCTAGCACCAATTTCCCCCAAAGTTTACGCTGACCAGTTCGTCTTGATCAATGTGCCAGCAGTGGCGTCAATGATTTTTTCAGATACAGTCTGCCGAACACGCATGATGTTGGATCGGCGCTCGTCAGAGCGGTAGGTCTCGGGAGTGAAGAGACCAGTGGTATCTTTGCTCCATTGAATCGTCCGCCCAACTCCGCCAGCGGTGTACTCGCCACCAGAAACTTGACCAACCCAGATGTGAGTGCTTGCCCAAATGAAATCGCCGGAGAACGCAAGTCCTTTGCCAGCGGTGTTTTTAGGCGCTTTTCCAATGTAAAGAGTTTCCACTCCGAGTGCTTGCGCAACGTCCTGCTCATTTGGCAAGGCGCGTTGATTTGCCGTCCGAGGGACAACGCCGTAGATTTGGTTCTGCATCAACTTAGCCCGGCGAACGCGATTGAAGACGTTCTGCGACATGATCACTGCATTGGCAATGATACCACGCTTGAGCAACAAAGTCTTAGCCGCATCGATATCGTTTGCGGGATCAGTAGTATCAGTTAACGCCTGCGTGTAGTTTACAACCGCATCGGTAGAGTCGAACGTGGAAGTGTTAATGATTGCCGCCGCAACGCGAGCTTCGTAGCTAATGCGAAGCGAACGCTCAAGAAGCATCGCCTCAGTAGCCTCGAGATTCATAAAGCGCTCGACTTCAGCTTCGTAGGAGTCATCGACCACAGACTCAAGTCCGTACTCTTGACAGTCGAACGTGTCGGTGTCAAAGCGGCGATTGACGCGATTGTAGCCAGATCCACCTTCGCGAGCTTGCGCGTCGGCGTTGAGGAGTTCAGCGTTGGCGAGGTTTGCCTTGAGGTAAATTCCTCGGCGAACATCTTCAGGTTTTACTGGAAGGACGAGGTCTCCAATAAAAAGCTTGCCAAAATCTGCGTTGGCCTGTTGGACGAGCGCGTAAATGTCGGAACGAGGCGTTGCTTGTGCATTTGTGTAGGGCATAAGTAGTTAAATAGTAAAGTGTTGCGTTGATTGTTAGAGTTTGCCAGCAAATTCAATTGTGGAGCTGATTGCGCCAGACGAGAGAGCTTGAAGCGCAATTGGAAAGGTTGTTCCAGTAACCAAAGATGCGTATCCTCCAGTGGCAACAGAGTAATTATTGCCAGCGGTGGTGAGTGCAATGGTTTGAACCATGAACGTGCCGGGAGCGGTAAATAGTTTAACCTGACCGTATCCACCAGCAGCAACGTCCTGTTGAAGAACACCCACGGCGGCGGTTACCCCGCCAGCAGCAGGACTAATTGAGCCGTCAGCAAGAACATCAACCACAAGGAATGCGGAGATTGATGGACTGGCAATGAAGGTTCGGAATCCGTTATCGTTTTGAGAAGCCATAAATTTGAGTTATTTGATTGGTTGAGTGTTATCGGACGTTGCGGGATTCCGCATATTCCTTGGAATAGGTCTTGATGCAGTGAAGCATTGCTTTGGTCTTGTCTCCGTCGAAACGCTTAGTTTCAGACTCAACAATCTCGGCAAAATTCTTTTTGGTTGGTACGGTCGATGCACCAGCGGAAGGAAGGTGCATTCCAATTCTGGAAGCAAACGCTTTGATCGCAAGTTCCGCACCAAGTTGAGCAGCTTTCTTAAGTTCTTTTTCCTTTTCAGCTTCAGCAGGAGTATCCTTGTCGATTGCCATGTCGGATTCTTCCATCACATTTTTGCCTTTAGCAACAGGCGCAATGTTGGGATCGTCTCCCTTTGGAGCATCGCCATCAGCGGTGTCGTTGAGAGGGTAGTCTTTGGCCATGCAGGCTTTAAACTCAGCGTATTCAGCCATGTGCGCGGCAAACATTTCAGCAAGGTCACTGTTGTCTTTTGCGTCTGGCTTGGTTTCTGGATCGGCAGGTGTTTCAAACTTCATATTGTTACTGGTAGTTGTTGTTTTTGTATCAGATTGTTTAGGTAAGTCAACATTTTCTTTCGATGAAAAGAATAGGGAGCTATTTGCAGCTGGATCACTAACGAGAGCAGCGGTCATAACCTCATCGCATCTTGCCATGCATTTTCCATTTGCCTCTTCATCTATTCCAAGAAATTCAAGCGATAATCCCATGTGTGCCGGGTTCTTTCTGGCGATTTCAAATATCTTTGGCGATTCTTCTTCACTGTCGTAAATGTGCAGATCGCCAATAACGCGAGAGTCTTCCAGTTGAAATTTGTCCACATAGCCAATGGTGGAAAAAACGCCGCTACCGTGATCAACCTTGACCTTGATAGTGTTGCAAGATTCACAGCATTTAAACACTTGCGCCAGAGTTGTTTGATCAACAAACACTTTTGCGCCAGTCTTATCAGATCGATGCCCCTTAGCTTCTCCAAGGGAGATTAACGACACGTTATGGATGGTGTTGGTTTTTTCGTCTACCAACGACTCGGTATTGATGGCCTCTAGGAACATAAGTTTTGAAGTTTTATCGGCGTTGCCAACGCTGAGTTTTTTGTCAGCGGCTATTTTCTCCGCTTTATTCTTGAACCAGTCTCTTGCTGGTTGCGGATTCAAAGGATTGATTCCCCAAAGCAAATGGGCAACTGCTCCAGCGCCTGGGTAATCTTTGTGAGATGCATCGTTGTTTTTACCTGCTTGCAGATCAACGGAATGCCTTGCACCCCAAGCATTTGCAAGGATGATTTTCTCATCACTAATTTCTCCAGATGCCATCTTGCGAGCGGCAACTTTTGTTCCCTCGGTCAATCCATCTCCACCAAATCCTTGCTTAAGGAAATCAAGTCCCCTTCTTGCGGCGCTGGCAATGTAGGCAGGAGGATTCATTGTTGAGGCGGCGCGTCAGCAGGGTCTGGGACGATGGAGGTGGACATTGACTCTGATTGCGAAATGTTGGTTGGGCGAGCCATGCCAGCACCAAAGACATCTTCAACAGCAAACCCGGCGGCAGAGGCTTTATCTCGCTTGATCTTTGCCCAGCGCACCATGTCATCCGCAACTTTTTCGGGATCTTTGGAATCCTCAGTCCAGTAGCTCATTGGATTGAGCAGTCCGTTCTGATAGAGATTCATGTTCGCATTTGCTTCCTTGCCAATGTCCGGCTGGGGATGCGGTCGGTAGCTCCAGCGTCCATAGCAAATCTTCTCCATTGCCGAGATTGGGAAGATGCCTTTAGCAATAGCGTCGAGCAGAGCTGCGTCCTTAATCCGGTGTGCCAACGGAGCAAGAACTTTCTGTCCTCGGTTGAACTCCGCTTTGGCCTGCTCGCTTTCAAGGCGACTGGAGACGCCGCCAAGGTTGGTTGCGTCGAGGCCAAACGAATAAGGCAGGTTGTAACTCATACACGTCATCTTGAGGAGCAACTGCATGAGGTATTGTGTCTCTGCTCCTGGCGATGCTGAGTCTGGAAATTTTACATCCTGTCCCGCTGGAAGATGATTGATTTGCCCATACTGAATGTCCTGCGCCAATCCAGTTTGCTGGTTGTCAAAATGCGTGGATGCGTATCCGTCCATTGATCCTGATCCGGCGGATGCGCCAATGGAGTTGGTGAAGATGGTCAATGCCGATGCCAGTTTTGATTTGCCTTTGGTAAACTCAATCAACTCGTAGAGGTCACGCAGATTTGCCACAGCGGCGTCTAATTTGCTTACTCCTCGGTAGGCGTCAATCTGCATCGGATCTGTGTAGTGGACAAATTGAGATGCTGGGACATCGACTGGATCGGTATACTGCCCTGCCGCCATGCCGCGACGGAATACTCGAAATGCCGTCGGCTCGCCATTTGGGCCAATGCAAACGCCACTGACGTAGTCCTCGGAGACCACGTTCTGGTAAACGCCGCCAAGCCGATCTGGCTCAACTGCTTGAATGCGAAATGGCAAGCGGATCAGTTCCTCGTAACTCATTGACGGGTCACTGCCGGGACGCACGAATGCCCATCCGTAGTCGCCACCTCGGTTCATGCCAAGGACGCCAAATTCCATTAGGCGAAAGAAATCTACTCCTCGGTTGGCTGAGTCACAATGCGGAAACCATTCGTTATTCAGCCAACGCTCAATGTCTGCGTCCAGAGCTGCATCGCCAGTCTGCGCGTGATACGCCACAGGTGCAACGTACATAGCGTACTTCCGATTTAGTACCTTTGCTGGGGCGAAGTTGTTTTCTAAGTCGGTTGCCTCACGCAGCAACTGCAATCGATCACGTTGAACTTGAAACGAGTTTGGAGCAATCTGCGCTGGGCCGTTAGATCGCCGATTGGTAAATTGCGCTCCATCGTATTTGAATTCGTGGAGCAGGCGCTTGGCAGCAAACCTGCGGACTGCCGCCATTGGCGAGATGATTCCGATTGCTCGGTCAAGCAGTGATGGTTTCATTTACGATGTTCCCTTGCCAATGGATGGATTAAAGTTTGCACGGACGTTCATAGACCTTGTTCCGTTAAGTAAGCCAAGTGCAAAATTAGCCTCTTGAAGCATTCCTGCCGCAGACTCCAAACTTGGAAAAGTAAACTGCCGTCCAGCAATAGAGTAGCTAATACCGCGAACGGCATTGGCAACGATACACGATAATGCCGCAGCACGAATTTCATTTAACTCGGCTACGGTACATCCAACCAGCAATTGTCTGACTGCCATATAGAATATGGATAACAGAAATTTTACACATCGCAACATTAAACCTCTGCCTCTTCAATTGCCGCATCGCCTGTGGTAAACAATACTGAGCGCAGTCTTGCGTCAAGCAGGGCGCTTACCAGACACATCTGGTCGCAGTCAAGTAAGTGGTTTGCCTTCCCTTTGCTAACTGTCCAAGACCACTTTTTCTGTCCAGATTTGTCCACCTCCTGCCGCTTAAACTCAACGCTGGTCTGTTTCTGATACTCGACTGAGACATTTTGCGGAGCGGTGAATTTGTAGGTACTCATGCCGCCACGCATCCGGTGATACATATTCTTGATTGGTTGTTGCGCCCAGAAAAAATATCTGGATTGACGCACCTTGCCTCCTTTGCCAATGCCTACATGGCCTACGTTGACCGAGGAGAATGGATATTTGCGAACAATCCGCTGACCATTGAAATTTTCGTGATGCGGAAACTCGCGGCGATTGGTTGAATCGCCCCACAGACCCTGCCATCCGTACCGAACGCACACCTCCTGCACGGCTTGAGTGTCAAACGCAATGTCCACAAGTGTTCGTCCAGGTTCAACGCCAAGTTCGATCCGCAGTTCCTCCAACTCCTCCCAAGTGACGATTCGCCCCTCGTCAATGATGCGGGATTCGGACTGCCCGAACGCTCGGCAGACGTACCATCGATGAGCGCCTTCGCCTTTGCTGGCTCGCCCTGCTTGGTTATCGATGCACAGGAAGCGCCCGATCTCGCCATCGAATGGTTCTCGCTTCAAATACGCACCCTTGATCCGATCAAACTCAATATTTGCCTCACTGTCAGCGGGAGACTCGTCCCATGCCAACGCTCGTCGCTTTTGCATATAATCTCTGAGTGGCTCAATTTGCCCCGCTTTGGCTGCTGTTGACGCTTTCAGCTTCTCCATGAGTATTTGACCAAGGTTGAAATAATGCACAGCTACGGCTTCCCAATGAAATGAGCGATGGTTTGCCGGAGCGTTGGGATTGGTCACTTCATATCTGCCAAGTTGAGCTTGAGAGCGGCGACTTGATTCGTCACTCGGCCAATCTAGTCCGCAATGCTCGCAGTTGTACCTGACGGTTGGCAGAATCCGATTCCAGATGTACTCACCATTCTCGGTGATGGTCTCTGGTGACCGCTCAAAGATCAGTCGATCTCTGCTATCAATCATGCGCTGGAACTGACGGCAGTGCGGACATGGCACTTGCCACTCCTCACAAGTGCCAGACTGGTAAGCGGCGTCTGACTCGTCGCCGAGGACACTCCCGGTGGAAAGGGTTAAAATTTTTGCATTCCGCACCCCTTCGCATCGCTTCTCAAAAGCGGTCATCATTCCCGGCTTGTACATATGCGGTTCTTCCATCGTCAAATATTTGACACGCTTGCTTTGCGCCGAGGACATATTCGCCCCAACGCAGTACAGACTCATGTGCGGAAACACGATCTTGGCAATCCGTTGCTTGTGACGGTCATTGGGAAGCTTCCTTGCCAAAAAGTCATTGGCTTGAAGCATTGGCAAGATTCGATCCTCCATTGCATCTGTTCCATCGGGATCAGACTGGTGGACGTAGTAGTAGAGTCCAGGTTCGTTGTCGATTGTCCAAGCAATGTGCATCTCGCCAATCAATGACTTTGCCGCGCCAGCAGGGCCACGAACGTCCACACGCTTGATTCCTGGTTCACCAATGGCTCGCATTGGCTCAATTAGCCACGGCGACTCCTCGGCGATGTACATTGGGTAGCGTGTCGAGTGAGGTAGTCGAAGCTTGCCATCAAAGTATTCAACCATCGATCCGCCGAACTTCTCGGGAATCATCCCCTTTGCCAATGTTGCCAACCAAATCTGCTGTTCTGTCATGCTCACATTCTAAGCAATATCAATTGTTCTGCAAATCTTTAATCCTCCGAAAATTGCCAGTCTGAATATGGTGTTGCTTATGCTTAACGCCCCGTCGAACGCCCTAGAGTTGCAGAGGTTAAATGCTTATACCAAGCAACTTAGCATTCCCACGCTCTGGTAGCCTACTACCAGAGCAGGAGAATAGGAGTGAAGCAAGGAGACCCACCCTACCCTCCCACCGTATGGTGAGGAGGGCAGGATGTGGGTATCTTAGACTACTACCGTCGCTATCGAATTAGGTCGTTTTCCAAGTCGGAAATTTCAAAGCTGGAATGAAATTTCCTCTGCGAGCAACGCTTTGCAGCGCGTGACTCCAGAGAACTCTAGGGATGTTTTTATACAGCCACCCCGTCCTAAACTCTTAAATGCTCGATACCCACCGCCGTGATCAGCCTTTCAACCACGCACCGTTTTTGAGGAGTCAGTAGGGCGAAGATTTATGGTTTTGTCGTTTTCATAAATGGTCTTACCCCTACTCAGATCGGACGCCGCCTGTAGCGATGCGCCTCAAGGGGTTTGTTCTCCCCAATCAGTCGTTGCCTGCTCCGAAGAGCCGCCAAGGTGGTTTCGATGGTCTTAGCAAAGCAATGTTGAGCAGTACGCTCCACCTCGAACAACACGCTAAGAAAACCTGTCTAGATCCACGACGAAGCATCAAGATGCGCAATGATCTGATGGAACGCAAGAACTTTCTCAAACTATTTTACCCGAGAGCGTATTTGCCTAAGTAAGTCCTCACTTCCTTGACGATAGCGTTGTAGGCATGGCGATCCATTGACTTGTCCAAAGTTTCAAAGATAAAGGCCAGATGCTTACCCCACTCCTCAGTAACTACTTGACGCTCAACAAGTTTGCCCTTCTCTTTGGCAACTTCCATCTCAAGCTTGTCTACTTGAGCTTTGAGGCGCCGCTCTTTCCACCCCATCTCATCAAGCGTTGCAGTAGGATCAACTGGGTTTGCGGCCAACCACGGGATCAACTCATCTCTGTGGATTCGACCATTACGGAACGCCGTGCATCCACCATACTTTGCCCGGCGGATGTCAGCAACCGAGACGCCGTACATGGAGGATGCTGCTTTCATGGACTCAGCACGAACGGTGGTGTCAGTAGTAGGTTTGGTTTTAGTCTTCATACGAATTAAATTAACAAATTGTGCAACATAAGTCTAGGGGTAACCCAACGCTGAACC
>Ga0304728_1000384_pt1 | contig 37730 bp, 34 predicted proteins | sample C_130625_MF_Meta_FD_190476 | JGI IMG/M metagenome (GOLD analysis project Ga0304728, IMG submission 190476) | Freshwater microbial communities from Lake Croche, Canada to study carbon cycling - C_130625_MF_MetaG (v2) (version 2) | ecosystem: Environmental > Aquatic > Freshwater > Lake | place... | reverse complement strand
ACATTCTATACTTCTCCCATTAAGGATCTAAGTTGTCCAACGGAAAATGGAACGTATAGACTTTCATCGAATTGTAATATTGCTGATTCCCAGGATGGAAGTAATTACTATGGCCTACATTGGAACAAGCCGAATGGTTGGATGAATGAATTATTTGACGATTCTTCTTGGCCTAATGCAACGACATACACGAATGTAGCAATAGGCGTAGATAATAAACCTGCCTACATGAATTTCATATCGATCTTTGACGATCAAAATCAAGATGCACAGTTCATTTGGAGTACGAATGTCAACCTTGACAACGAAGTTATTGTTAGATATACCGTTGACCTATCCACTGGATTAATTGAAAATCAAAAAGAAGTGATCCCATTCAAAATTCAGCCTAATCCTGCATACGACTACCTTGAACTTGATATTGATCTAAAAATAGAATCAGAAGTTTATGTATCCATAACAGATAGCAAGGGAGTTTTAGTTTATGAAAAAACAAGTTATACGCAACCAATTGATATTTCAGGTTTACAAAAAGGAATCTACATTTTACAAGCTGAATTAAACGGCCAAGAATCTTTCCAACGATTTTTAGTGGAGTAAAACAAAATGAATTTTTAAAGACAGAATATGTCATTCACTGATCAGGCAAGTAATTTCACATGGCTTGGTTTTACCCATGTAATTCCACTAGGCTATGACCATATACTGTTTATTTTGAGTCTGTTTTTGTTGAATTCAGAATTAAAATCTGTAATTCTACAATGCACAGTCTTTACAATTGCACACAGTCTAACACTTGGCTTGTCAGCGGTAGGTTGGATCATTCCAAATTCTCACATTGTAGAGCCACTCATAGCCTTTTCAATACTGCTGGCTGCTATTGAAAATCTGATCCATTCAAAAATTAATCCTTGGAGACTCTTCGTGATCTTTACATTTGGATTGATCCATGGAATGGGGTTTGCAGGTGCTCTTAATGAAATCGGAATTCAAGAAGAACATTTAATTGGTTCGATTTTATTTTTCAATATTGGTGTAGAACTGGCTCAAATCACCATTCTATGCATGGCCTACTTTCTAGTTGCAAAATGGTTCTCTAAAAAACAATGGTACAAGGAACGTATTGTCTATCCTACATCCATGATCATTGCATGCATAGCAATGTATTGGACGGTTGAACGACTAATGAATTGATCCTAAACGTATTCAGACAACTCCAACCAACGATCCGTAACTGCTTCCAATTTTATCACTACTTCTGATAAACGATTCCCGGATTTCATGATCTCTTCATTTGAAATTGACGGATCAGAGAGTTTTTGGGTCAACAGTTCCATTCAAGGCCACTCGGTCCGAAATACGGTATTGCGGATTCAATCCTATGGAAGCAGTGATCATGTCATCATTCCCCTTAATTCCTGGATCACTGAATATTCCTGAAGTAGCATTTTTATGTAAATCGTCAGCATAAAGTGGACCGATAATAGGTATAAAGTTAGTTGGAGTTTTCATGTATTAATGTTTAAATTTCACTAGTGTCCGATAAAAATTCAAATTAGCCAATTTTCTTCCTGAAGCCCTTGATTTTACTGATGTAGTTTTGTCGATTTCAAAAGTAAGCCCCCCCTGATTTATGAACTGCTAAATTTTAGTTGAAGTTGAGCGTCGTATTCTTTGAGCCAATCTTTCTCTGGATTTTCAAGAAATTTGATTAAATGGATATAGTTGAATAAATGCAATCTACAGAAGCTTGCAAGGTTTGAAAATGCCCATTTTCGTTTGATTTTCTTATGTATCACTGTGAGTAGCAGGTTGACTATAAGAGCGCACCAGATTTGTATTTTGATTGCATTTTCATTATCTCCAAGGAAAAATTTTAGCGGAAAGTTTTGTTTGAGCTGTTTGAACAGGAGTTCTATTTGCCAGCGTTTCTTGTAAATCAGTGCAATATGCCACGCATTCATCCCATTTAGATTGGTAATAAACTCAAAGCAGCGCTTGTTATCATCATCCCAATAAGCGATTTTTCTGAGTTCAATAGTTTTAAGATAAGCTCCATTTTCCTTGATATCTACACGGATAATTTCATCCTTGATTACGCCATCATCAATGTAGTTTGGAATGTCGTTTTCTTTGACCGATTCATATGAAGCATTGGATTTTAAACGTGTGACGAAGAATATACCATTCTCTGTGAACTCATCAAAGGTTTTGTAATCGTTGTATCCCTTATCAAATACGGCTATTTTACCCTTCTCCAATTGAACATGCTTCAAAAACTGTTTATCATGCGTTGTGGCAGCCGAAAACCAAATGAGTTTTGGAACTTTTCCTTGTAAATTGATCTGTGTATGTACTTTAATACCGCCTTTTCTCTTGCCTGTGTTAGGCTTCCTTCCTACACAGCTCAAAATGTCCTTAAACAAGGATATTGTGCTTGAATCAATGATTTCTAATCGGTTTTCCCATGCATACGATTGTCGGCTGTCCGAGATAATTGGATGGTATTCTTTAAGCAAAGAATAATAAATATCCTGGAACACTAAGTGGCTCCTTCTCTTGTTAGCATCACTAAGGGTGCTTTTTACGGAATGTGCTTCAACTGAAAGTGATTCATTTTCCCTTTCAAACCCAGCATTGATGCGGCTACTTCGCGTAATGAAGTGCAATGCGCAAATGTGGAAAACAGCATGCTTATTAAGTGATCCGAGGTATCAAACTTCTTCACATAATGATCCGCCATATACTTTTTAGAAATACAGTTGATTTTACTGAGGTCAATTAAAGAAATCAGCTGTCCGAAAACGGACTGTCCAAAAAAGTACTACTTTTATTCATGTAATTTAGTTCGGGAAAACCAAATTACACTTAAAGCGGGAAATCCATCTTGGAAATCCCGCTTTTCAAAAAGTTTTATCGGACACTAGTGAATTTAATTGATTTTTAAAATTTAAGTTTTTGATTATCAAGTCCAATGTAGCGTAATTAATTTGAATTTATCTGGTTTTTCTTTTGATTAACATGACTAATATCATAATTTCAAATACTTCTTACGAGTAGCTTTGTTCCATATTGGCTTTAATGCATAGAATTCTACCCATTTTATTTGTTATTTATTTTTAAAAAGGTCGGTAAGGAATTGAAATTCTAATTAATTTTATTAACTAGTCTTGATTATATTACGACACTAAAGTGATAACCCCATGAGGGGTTGAATGTCAATAGAGCTGGATGAAATCCAGCGAAAACAATAATAAAATAGTTCCCTTTTTGGCATGTATTTTTTTTAAAATCATGACAAAAAGATGATTTTGGTAACAATACAATAAGATAAATTAATTTTATTAATGGCAGGATTATCTAAAATAAATTGGTTAGAAAATATTCATGAAATATCGATAGAATTTAAAAATTCTTTGGTCCTTGAAACTTGTTTGCAATTTCAAAAGGATTTATACTCTTGCGGTTTGGAGCTTAGCGAATTTCATACCCATCAGGCGCATGAGTTGTATGATTTTACATTCAATTATTTAAAATGTTTAGAGGGTTCCAAATTGCTAGACCTGCTTTATCGTGTCGATGTTCCAGAATCTTTAATGAAAAACATTAGTCTTGAGGAGGGTTATTTTGAAGCGCTTACTGATTTGATTCTGCATAGGGAAGCCATGAAGGCATTCTTTCGACATTACTATTCTTCCTAAGGTATTTATTGTCCAAGCCCTAAATTGCAAGTGTATTTAATCCCCAGCGCAAAAAATAATTCAGATTTCGCGCGAATTACCTTACTTTTGCAACATTCTATTGACAAAAAATATGAGTGATTTACTTTCCAAATTAGAGGCGATCCATTATAGATTTGTTGAGGTTGGTAAAATGATTACCGATCCTGACATCATCTCTAATATGGAGCGCTTTGTTAAATTGAACAAAGAATATCGTGATTTGGAAACACTTGATGTTGTTTTTAAAGAGTATAAAAATCTACTCGATAATATAAGCAGTACCCGTTCCTTATTGGAATCTGAAACAGATCCTGAAATGCGGGAAATGGCTAAAATGGAATTGGATGATCTTGAAACGAGACGACCAATTTTAGAGGAAGAAATCAAATTAATGCTGATCCCAAAAGATCCTGAAGATGATAAAAATGCCATCATGGAAATTCGCGCTGGAACAGGCGGGGATGAAGCTTGTATTTTTGTGGAGGATATTTTCAGGATGTATACCATGTTCTTCAAAGAAGTTGGTTGGCAATATGAAATAATTAATTCATCTGAAGGAACCGTAAAAGGATATAAAGAAATCTCTTTGAGTATCTCTGGTCAAGGCATATATGGAATGCTCAAGTTTGAATCAGGTGTTCATCGCGTGCAACGCGTTCCTGAAACTGAATCTCAAGGTCGTGTGCATACTTCTGCGATCACTGTAGCAATTTTACCGGAAGCAGAGGAAGTGGATTTTGTGCTGGATATGAATGATGTCCGTAAGGATACTTTTCGTGCTTCAGGTGCAGGGGGACAACACATTAATAAAACTGAATCAGCCATCCGTCTTACCCATATACCAACAGGTGTCGTGGTGGAATGTCAAGATGGTCGCTCACAACACAAAAATTTGGCGCAAGCAATTTCTGTATTAAGATCTCGTTTGTATCAAGCTGAATTGGACCGTTTGCATGAAGAAAGAGCAGCGCATCGCAAAACATTGGTTTCTACCGGTGATAGATCCGCTAAAATTAGAACGTATAATTATCCTCAAGGACGCATAACAGATCACCGCATTAACAAAACTATGTACAATCTAAGTGTATTTTTGAATGGTGATATTAAGGAAATGATCGATGCTCTTAAAATGGCTGAAAATGCAGAAAAATTGAAAGGAGAAACGTTATGACAAAACAGGAATTAATTCAGCAAATTAAAATAAAACAATCCTTTCTTTGTGTGGGATTAGACCCTGATCTTTCTAAGTTTCCACCTCATATCTTAGAACTTGAAGATCCGATTTTTGAGTTTAATAAAGCCATTATTGATGCCACTAAAGATTTGTGTGTAGCCTATAAACCAAATACGGCTTTCTATGAAGCATACGGTGTTAAAGGTTGGCAAGCGCTTGAAAAAACTATAAATTATATACCAAAGGATTGTTTCATCATTGCAGATGCTAAAAGAGGTGATATTGGCAATACTTCTAAGTCTTATGCGAAAGCATTCTTTGAAACTTTAAAAGCAGATGCCATAACTGTTGCTCCTTACATGGGGAGTGATAGCGTTTTGCCCTTTTATGAATTTAAAGATAAATGGGTAGTGCTCTTAGCGCTGACCTCTAATCAAGGTGCCGCTGATTTTCAAATGTTGCCTATCGGGAATAAAAAATTATACGCTGAAGTAGTCGAAAAAGCAACTCAATGGGGAACGAGTGAAAATACAATGTTCGTAGTGGGTGCTACGCAGACTTCAGAAATAGCCGAATTAAGATCTTTAGCGCAGGATTATTTCTTTCTTGTTCCTGGTGTAGGAGCTCAAGGAGGATCGTTAAAGGAAGTTTTTGATTTTGGTGCTAATGCCGATTGTGGCTTATTAGTCAATTCATCTAGAGCAATAATTTACGCTCAACAAGATGAGAATTTTGCACTTGCTGCAAAAAAAGAAGCGCTGAAGATGCAAACCGAAATGGCTCTGTATCTTCAGCGCTTAGTGGGATAAATTCTTATTTAGAAGCTAAATCGCTCGTTTGATTTACTGTAGTTCCATTAGAACCATAAGCATCACAACCAGCTTTGCGAGAAGCACCACAAGAAGAAAGAATAACTGTTACTGCAGCTAAAAGAAGAAATAAATTTAATTTAGTTTTCATAATGTTTGTTTTTGTTGTTTGTGATTTCTCTAACGCATCAACATATAGTAAAGTTACAAATTTTAAAATTATAGAAGTGTTTTTTTTAAATTCTTTCGCTAAATAAATTAATATTATCGCTTTGATATTTGGTAATAAATATGCTCTTCTTGTACTTATCTCGCTACTTTCAGTCTTTTCACAGGCGCAAAGTTCGATAGGAAAATTTCATTATCAATCCGGTGAAGAACTTTTGAAAAAACCGGTTTACTTTAAATCAAAATCACCGCTTGCTTCCAATATTTATCTTCAATCCATGCGACTTGAATGGATAGGAAAAGGATTTCTTTTGGCAAATATTGATTCTGTTCGGATCGTTAAAGATTCTCTTCACGCTTATGTTTATATCGGACCTAAATTCCCAAAAATAAATCTGGATTGTTCGGAGTCTATTGATTTTTTAGAATCTATTGGCATTTTTAATACCGCTAAAAAAGGAGCCCTTAAGCCAATAGAAGCAAAAGGATTGAGTATGCTCATGCAAAATATTCTTTTTAAACTCAATTCAATGGGATATCCCTTTGCAAAGGTTAGTTTGCTGAATCCAGAAATTAATGGAACTCAAATTAGTGCCGCATTAGACATAGATCTTGGTCGACACATGGTTTGGAAGTCCATAGAGGTTAAAGGAGATTCAACTTTTTCGAGTAATTCCATTGCTCATATAACAGGAGTGCACATTGGGGATGATTTTGATGAAAATTTATGGCGTTTTGTTGATTCAAAATTGCAACAAATGAGTTACTTGCAAATTATTAAACCTTCTGAAATTCTTTTCACTCCCGAAGGAGCTGAGCTTTTTGTTTTTCTTAAAAGTGCAAAAATCTCAAGTTTTAATGGTGCAATTGGTTTACAGCCAAATCCTGTTAGTCAAAAGTTAGCTTTAACAGGAGAGTTGCAACTCAAGTTAATTAATGCGCTGCATCAATCTGAACAATTTGATTTTCATTGGAAAAGTATTCAAACGGCAACCCAATTTCTTGCCATAAAACTGAATTATCCCTATCTGTTTAAAACAAATTTCGGAACGGATTTAAAATTTAATCTTTACAAAAGAGATTCTACTTTTTTAGAGATAAAATCTGCATTGGGTATTCAATATCAATTGAAAAGCGGACTTTTTATAAAAGGAATTTATCAATTTTTTGAAACAGATCGCTTAGCAGGTGCAGGAGGAAATGCGCTTTTTAATCAATCCGTATCCTGTAAAACACAATCGTACGGACTTTCAATTTCTCAAAGAAAAATAGACTACATTCCAAATCCATCAAAGGGTTTTTATATTTATTTAGATGCCTTTGCGGGTCGTCGCAACTCAAATAATAATGGTGTCGCTGCCTCGTCTACTGTTTTTAAAGGCGCCATTACACTTGAAAAATACACCCCTATTTTTAAACGAAATATTCTAAAGTTGGCTTTGAATTATGAATGTTATCAAGCACCAATTATATACCAAAATGAGCGCTACCGTTTTGGTGGACTAAGCAGCTTAAGGGGATTCAATGAAGAAGCTTTGTTTGCAACATCAAAAGCTATTTTTTCACTTGAATATAGATTTCTTCTAGATAAAAATTCTAATGTTTTTCTTTTTTATGATCAAGGATATTATGAAGATCGTTCTGTTTCTTATACTAAGGACCATCCCTTTGGTCTTGGATTAGGAACTTCGATTGGATCTAAATTCGGAATCTTTTCTATAAGTTATGGGCTAGGACGACAATTTCAAAATTCATTCGACTTAAAACAAGGTAAAGTTCATTTTGGTTATACGGCCTACTTTTAAATAGTATCTTTGTTTGTATGACAAAGCATGTAATTTACTTGTCTTATGATGGTTTAACGGAAGCGCTAGGTCAATCTCAAATTCTTCCCTACTTAATTGGACTTGCACCATTAGGGTATCATTTTCACATCATAAGTTTTGAGAAAGCATCTGATTTTGAGAAAAGAAAAGAAGGAGTTTATCAGAGTATTGATACACTGAATATTTCCTGGCATCCTTTTATCTACACCAAAAAACCACCTGTACTTTCTACGCTTTTTGATTTGTATAAAATGCATGCTAAGGCGAAGGAATTAGTAAAAAATTATCCAATCTCTTTAGTTCATTGCCGAAGTTATTTGCCTGCAATTATTGGCAAAAGCCTCCAGAAAAAATATCAAATACCTTTTCTTTTTGATATGAGAGGGTTTTGGGCAGATGAGCGCATTGAAGGAGGTATTTGGAAGCTTTCACATCCATTGTATCGTTTGATTTATAAGTTCATTAAAAAGCAAGAACAAGAACTTTTCGAAAAAGCACCGGCTATAGTTTCCTTAACTGAAAATGGAAAAATAGCCATTCAAGAAATCTATCCAAATCTAAATACGGGTCAGAAAACTTCTGTAATTCCTTGCTGTGTGAATCTCAAGCAATTTAAACGAGATGAAAATTTAGAAAAGATTCAGCTCCTAAAATCTAAGCTCAATATTCCATTATCAGATAAAATATTAGTGTATCTAGGTTCTATCGGTACTTGGTACATGCTGGATGAAATGCTGCTTTTTTATAAGTGTCATCTCAAAAAAAATCCAGCTTTGCATTTTCTGTTTATCACGAATGAAAAGGAATCTTTTATTCATCGGAAAGCTGCCTTACTTGATGTTCCGATGGATAAAATGCAAGTTGTTTCGGTTCCTTATTCCGAAGTAGCAGCGCATCTAAGCCTCGCTGATTACTCGATCTTTTTTATTCGACCTACTTTTTCAAAACGCGCCTCTTCACCTATCAAACAAGGTGAGTTAATGGCCATGGGTATTCCTATTATTTGTAATGATCATATCGGAGACACCAGCCAAATTATTTTGCAAAATGCTGCAGGTGTGGTAATCGAAGAATTAACAGAAACAGCTTTTAATGGCATAGACCTCGGGCAAATTTCTTTTGATCAGCAAATAGCGATGGCTGCGGCAAATACAATCTATTCTCATGAGAATGGTGTTGCTTCTTATGCCAAGATTTATTCTAATTTAATCGGAGCACATGAATAGTCCCATTCGCATCGCTATATTGGCACCGTATCCTAGGCATGAAGCCCCTTCTCAGCGCTTTAGGTTCGAACAGTATTTAGGTTTCTTAGAGGAAAATGATATTTCGATTGAGTTTTTTCCGTTTTTGAATCATAAGGCATGGACAATTTTTTATCATGAAAGCAAGTATTTTCTTAAAGCCGTTTTTCTTCTTTTGGGATTTATAAAGCGATTTCTACTCTTGTTTTCACTTTTGAAATATGACTTCATCTTCATTCATCGAGAAGCAGCTCCGATGGGACCTCCAATATTCGAATGGATTATTGCCAAGGTCCTTCGAAAAAAATATATTTATGATTTTGATGACGCGATTTGGATGCCAAATTACTCCCAACAACACGCTCGTTTTCATCGTATGAAAGCCTATTGGAAAATAAAACACATTATTAAATGGTCCTATAAAGTTAGCGCCGGAAATGCTTTCTTAGTCGCTTATGCTCGGAATTATTGCAACAATGTAGTTTTGATTCCAACAACAATTGACACGGAGCATTTGCATATTTCACCCAATAAATCAGCTTCATCAGAGATTGTAATTGGCTGGACGGGTTCGCATTCTACACTTCCTTATTTAACCGTGCTGCTCCCTGTACTTAACTTACTTTCTAAAAAATACACCTTCACTTTTCGCGTCATTTCTAATGAGGAACCAAATTTTGAATTAAAGAATTTGTCTTTTATAAAGTGGAACAAAGAATCTGAAATCGAAGACCTTGCTACTTTTTCTATCGGTGTAATGCCCTTAACCAATGATGCTTGGTCGGAGGGGAAATGTGGTTTCAAGGCGCTTCAGTATATGGCCTTAAGTATACCTACCATACTTTCTCCTGTTGGTGTGAATGTTGAAATCGTTCAAGATAAAGTAAATGGTTTGTTTGCTGATTCTCAATCTGAATGGTATACACAACTGGAGCTTTTAATTAATGACGAGACGATTAGAAAACAAATAGGTGCTAAAGGAAGAAAAACTGTTGTTAAAGCTTATTCCGTTCTTTCCCAAAAAGAAAATTATCTAAAACTATTTAAATGATTCAATTAATTTTTGCCAGTCATAACGAAAATAAAACAGCCGAAATACGCGCCATGTTGCCCAATGATGTGCAATTGATTTCACTCAATGAGCTCGATTATTTTGATGAAATTGAGGAGACAGCGTCAACACTTGAGGGAAATTCATTGCTCAAAGCACAGACAATTTTTGAGCATTTCCAACTTCCTTGTTTTGCAGATGATTCGGGTTTGGAAATCGATTTTCTAGACGGTAAACCAGGCGTTTTCTCTGCTCGATATGCTGGAGAACCAAAAAATGACCAAGAAAATATTAAAAAGGTATTGGATGAACTTAAAGATACAGAGCAACGCCAGGCTAAATTTAGAACTGTAATTACGCTTGTGACTAGAAATCAAATTAATGCGTTTGAAGGCAGTATTCAAGGTTCCATTACTAAAAGTCAGAAAGGAACAGATGGATTTGGTTATGACCCAATTTTTCAACCAGAGAATCAAACGGTGACCTTTGCCGAAATGACTAAATCTGAAAAAAATAATTTAAGTCATCGCACTTTAGCCTTGCAAAAGATGATAAGCTTTCTAACTTTGAATAAAATAACACTTCAATGATAATTTCAAGCATAGAGGAACGCTTTCTTAGGTATGTTCAAATTGATACGACTGCAGATCCAGAGGCAACTTGCTTTCCATCTACAGAAAAACAAAAGGATTTATCCCGCGTATTGGTCACTGAACTTAAAGCAATGGGCATAGTTGATGCAGAAATGGATCAGTGGGGTTATGTTTATGCTACCATTCCGAGTAATTCAGAAAATAAATCGATTCCTACTATTTGTTTTTGTTCGCATGTTGATACCGCTCCAGATTGTAGTGGCACTCATGTAAAACCAATGGTTCATAGAAATTATCAAGGGCAAGATATTATTTTACCAGATGATAACAGTCAAATTATTACCACAGCAAAACATCCGTATTTAAATTCAAAAATAGGGGATGATATCATTACCGCAAGTGGACTGACCCTTTTAGGTGCTGATGATAAGGCTGGAGTTGCTATCATAATGGATTTTGCTCAATACATGATGCAAAACACTTCGATAGTTCATGGAGACATAAAAATTCTTTTCACTCCTGATGAAGAAATTGGAAGAGGAGTAGAGCATATTGATATGACTCGCTTAAATGCTCATTTTGCCTACACTTTGGATGGTGGACCATTAGGTGATATTGAAGATGAAACGTTCTCTGCTGATGCCATGGATGTTACTTTTGAGGGCTTGAGCGCTCATCCTGGATACGCCAAAGGAAAAATGATCAATGCCATTAAATTGGCCGCTGAATTTGTTTCAAAATTACCCAATACGAACTTATCTCCTGAAACTACTTCAGGAAGAGAGGGTTTTGTTCATCCTACCTCTGTTTCTGGTGGATTAGAAAGTGCACTGGTTCAATTTATCATTCGCGATCATGATACCAGTAAATTAAAAATTTATGAAAATCTCCTGGTCGAATTAGCGCAATCTATAGTTGATCAGTATAAAGGTTCGAAATTCACTTTTGCGGTGAAAGAACAATATCGAAACATGAAGGAAGAATTGGTGAAGGTTCCTTTTGTTGCAGATTATGCCGTTGAAGCCATGATTAAAGCAAATGTTACGCCTAAGCGAGCTATTATAAGAGGTGGCACTGATGGTTCAAGACTTTCTTTTATGGGGCTTCCTTGTCCGAATATTTTTACTGGAGAAATGGCAATCCATTCTCGGCATGAGTATGTAAGTGTTCAAGATATGCTGGCTGCAAAAAATACTCTAATTGAGTTGGTGCAAATATGGACAAATCACAAGACTAAAAATGGATAGTAAGTCATTAATTAAAGATATTAAAGCCGGTAAGTTTTTGCCTGTCTATGTGCTGCATGGGGATGAAGCGTATTACATTGATGAGATTTCTGACGCCATTCAAGAACATGCTTTGGAAGAACATGAAAGGGATTTTAATCAATCGATTGTTTATGGTAAGGAAGCAGATTTATTGACACTCATCAGTGATCTTCGTTCGTATCCTTTGATGTCTGAAAGACGATTACTCATTTTGAAGGAAGCCCAAGATTTTAAATTATTGGAAGAATTAAATACCTATATCGAAAATCCATTAAGTTCTACAGTGCTGGTAATTTGTCATAAATATAAGGCCATCGATGCCCGGAAAAAGTTATTGAAATCAGCAGCAAAAGCAGGGGTGATTTTTAAGTCAGATAAGGTTAAAGAATATCAATTGGTCGATTGGACTTTAAACATGGTTAAAGCAAAAGGTTTTGGAATTACTTCTAAAGCAAACATGCTCTTGGTGGAGTCACTTGGAAATGATCTGAGCCGAATTGTTAACGAAATCAATAAGTTGGCCATATTTATTGAACCCGGAACAACTATTAATGAAGTGCATATTGAAGAAAATATTGGTATCTCAAAAGACTATAATATTTATGAATTGGCGAATGCCGTCGCGGTTAAGGATTATTTAAAGGCGATGAAAATTGTTAATTATTTCGACCAAAATCTTAAACCTGGAGATTTTATTCCAATTTATTCAAGTTTGTTTAAGTTTTTCACGCAAATTATGAGGATTCATTTTCTCCCTAATAAATCTCAAGAAGCAGTTGCTCGAGCGTTGCAAATTCATCCCTTCGTGGCGAACGGTCTCTTGAGCTCTAAAAATAATTATTCACCTAAGAAAATCGCAGCCAATATTGAGTTATTGCACACTTATGACCTCAAGGCAAAAGGTGTAGGCAATCAATCCATGCCTGCAGGTGAAATTATGCGTGAATTGGTATTTCAATTACTACACTGATGGCTCAATTCTACGCTCCGAATCTTCAATTAACAGACACTTCTTATTTTTTAACTGAAGAAGAGTCCAAGCATTGTATTCGTGTATTGCGCATGCAAGTGAATGATACCCTAGAATTAATCAATGGAAAAGGATTAGTCTTTCAAGTAATAATTATGGAAGCGCATCCAAAAAAATGTGCTATCAAAGTACTCAGCGTCGTTCAAATGCCTGCTCCAAAGAAAGAAATTCATATCGCTATTGCTCCTACAAAAAATATGGATAGGATAGAGTGGTTCGTCGAGAAAGCAGTTGAAATTGGCCTCACTAAATTGTCCTTGATCAAATGCCATAATAGTGAACGAAAAGTTTGCAATTTAGAGCGCATGCAAAAAATTGCAATTGCTGCAATGAAACAATCAAAACAGTATTATTTACCCGAAATAGAAGAGCTGATTTCATATAATGCCTTCCTCGCTAAATATCCAAAAGGAATGATAGCACATTGTTATGAAGAGGAGAAAACTGAAATTGCTACTGCTACTCAAACCGGCCCTCTGCTGATTGGTCCAGAAGGAGATTTCTCCAAGGAGGAGCTTGCACTCGCAATTAAATCAGGATATCTTCCTGTAAGTTTAGGTGAAAATCGCTTAAGGACTGAAACAGCGGCTTTGCTAGGTGTTTTCCATCTTTCTATCCGCTAATAGTTTTAACAAGTGTTTTGATTAACTTCGTGTTAAATTAATATGAAGTTACTATTATGCCCAAAGCTGTTTTAAAAATAGTATTTATTCCACTTGTTCTTGCTGTTGTTGATGTATATCTCAGGTCATCACTTCTGTCTTTGTATAGTACAAAACAGCTGGCTTTTTATGTTTTTTCAGTACTATTATCAATCGGTTATTTTATTTTGATCTCCCTATTTTTAAAAAGTATTTGGGCTCATAAATTAAGATTTTATCTCTTTGCCTTTTTATTACTTTCCCCTCTTTTATTGTCGTTCATTGCATCTTACGCTTACTTTTTACTCAATGGGATTTTCCCAAATTATTATACGCTGCTCTATTTTAAAACGGAACCAAAAAGCGCCATGATGATTGTGCGTGATGTTGCTGGTTGGCGTGAAGTAATTTTCTTCGGATTATTCTTAGCACTTGTTTTGTTTGGAATGCGCTGGTTTGTGAAGAGACAAATCCCTGATATTAAGCGTTCTAACCTTTTAATTTATTTAGGGATTCAATTTATTGCCTTTCAGTTTTTGGTTTATCACCACAAAAATTTTGATCAATGTGCCATGGTAGACACCAATTTTGCGGCATGTCTTCAAAGACATTTATTTACTTGGGATGATCATAGTGAATTTAAAGGCAAAGGTTTAGCTTGCCATGAAGCGTATCCGTTTAGTTCATCTGCTCCAGATCAAAAGGTAAATGTACTGGTGGTTGTATTTGAAAGTTGTCGAAAAAATAGTATGCAAATTTATGGTCATGATAGAAAAACAACGCCCTACTTATCTAAATTCGCATCTGAAAACAATAATGATTTTTATACTTTTCAGCAAGCTGTAAGCGTCTCCACCACAACCATGTTGGCCGTTCCAGCTATACTAACCGGAATTGGTCCGTACCAAGATTCTAGCGTACTCTATCAGCAACCTTTTATTTGGGATTATGCTAAAATAGGTAAGGCCTCGACCTTTTTTCTTTCTTCCCATACTTTGAAGTGGTATCGTTTTGATCGTTTCTATCAGAAGGCAAGATTAGATTTTTGGTGGAATAAAGACAATTCGGGTTTGCCATTCTATAATGATTTGGGCGTAAGAGACGCTGCCACCATTGATAAGTTGAATACAACCTTGTCCTTGCAAAAAGACAGGAATTTTATGGGTATAGTCCAGTTAAATACCACTCATTATCCATATAAGATTCCTCAAGAGTATTTAAAATGGAAAGATACCTACGCTTCTTCTTACGATAATGCCATGTTGTATCAAGATTTTTTGATCGGGAAAATGCTTAAACAACTAAAGGCTCAAAAAATATTAGATAATACAGCGGTTTTTTTTGTAAGTGATCATGGCGAATCCTTAATGGAGCACAAGAGCATCGGACATGTTGAAAATAATTACACTGAAACGATTGGTATTCCCATGATGGCCTATATTCCAAGTAAATTATTAAGCAAAAAGCAAATAAAAGCTTTGCGATACAATACCAAACAAGTAACTGCTAATGTCGATTTAGCGCCAACTCTTGTTGATTTATTGGGACTTAAAAAACAAGAAGAAGTACTTCCATACCTATCGAATTTCACCGGATATAGTTTGCTAGAACCTATTGCAAATGACAGAAAGGTAATTTCTTTGAATAACAATCAAATTGCTTCCTTTAATACGGGTATCTCCATTGCTCACAAGAATTGGCATTATTTATACCGAACCAATATTGTTCCTAATAGGGAAGAGTTGTATTTTTGGAAAAAAGATTTGGGTGAAATGCACAATAAGGTGACTTCTATATCAAAAACACAAAGACAAGGAATCATTAATTTTATTTCTTCTTATCCGGTTTGCTCTAAATTCATTCCGCTTATCTCAACAAAATAAGGACTTCTTCCTGTGTCAAAATTAACCCACCTAGATGATAAAATTTGGTTTCCTCCTCCTGAGGAAGCTCAAGAAGACGGCTTGCTTGCCTATGGTGGTGATTTGAGTGAAGAAAGACTATTACTGGCATATCGTTCCGGTATTTTTCCTTGGTTTGAGGATGAACTTCCATGGTTGGAAGAAAGTTTGCCGCTTTGGTGGCATCCCGATCCTCGTTTTGTCCTTTATCCAAAGGATTTGAAGATTTCAAAAAGTATGCGAAAAATCCTTGAAAAAGGTCAGTTTGAATTTAAAGTCAATTCTGATTTTGAACAAGTTATTCGATCTTGTCAGAAAATTGAACGCAAGGATCAAGACGGTACTTGGATTACCAATAGTATGGTTGAAGCTTATTCTAATCTTCATTTATCTGGGTACGCTTTTTCTGCTGAAGCCTGGTTGGATGGAAAATTAGTTGGTGGACTTTATGGTGTCTTGATGGGAAAAGTATTTTTCGGTGAAAGTATGTTTAGTCATGCCAGTAATGCAAGTAAATTTGCCTTCATTCATTGGGTAAAGTTATTGGAAAGTAAAGGGATTGAACTCATCGATTGTCAAATGCATACGCCTCATCTTGAAAGCTTAGGAGCAGCATTTGTCACGAGAAAAAAATTCATGGAATTATTAAATCAATTTATTCCCCAGCTGAAGTAATATTTGCCTCTGAAACCAAACCTTCACCATTCATTTTGAGGTACAATTGGATGAGTGCAATGACATCTTTCTCACAGTAAATTCTTATCCTGTTTAAATCTTTCTCTTCATAATAAACTCTGGCTACATCCGCTCCGGTGATATCGTCTTTGGGTGTTGGAATTTCAAAAACATGACACAGAAGTGATAAAGAAGTATAGGCTTTGTAATCTCCAAATTTCCACATTTCCATCGTGTCTACATGTTTTATTTCCCAAGGTTTTTTACCGGTTAAATTCAAAATGTTTGGAAGACCAATTCCATTAATCAACATTCTTCGGCAGAGGTAAGGGAAATCAAATTCTTTGGCATTGTGCCCACAAAGTAAATGATCATGTCCGTTGTAATGGTCTTCTAAAAGTCGCTTGAATTGCAGCAATAAAGTTTCCTCATCATCGTGTGCAAAGGACTTTAAACGAATCGTCCTGCCTAAAGTGGAATTGTGCAACATCCCAACGGAAATACAAATAATTTTCCCGAATTCTGAAAGTATTCCTCCTTTCTCATTGTAAATCATTTCAAATGATTTCTCTTCGTTTTGAGCAAATCTATTCTTTGCGTTAAATAATTCTTTGGTCTTATCATCTAAATCTTGATAAGCATAAGTTTGAGGTACAGTTTCTATATCTAGAAATAAAATTTTATCGTAGGACATGCTTGGTGATCATTGGTTATTAATATTTATTGAATATACAATTTCTTTTTGTTTTATCCAACTAAAAATGTGATTTTTGTCCAATAATAGTTGTATTGGAACAGATTCATTTTACCGGCATAAGTAAGGAAGATAAGTATAAGAACTTATTGCCTCAACTGCACGCGCTACTTTTAGATGAAAAGGATTGTATTGCAAATTATGCAAATGTCTGTGCTGCGCTTCAATCTGTTTTTAATTTTCATTGGATAGGTTTTTATCGCGTGGTTGAAGATGAATTGGTTCTCGGTCCTTTTCAAGGTCCTGTTGCCTGTACAAGGATTAAAAAAGGCAAAGGTGTTTGTGGTAGCGCTTGGGAACAGAAACAAACTATTAGCGTCCCAAATGTTCATGAATTTGAAGGACATATTGCGTGCAGCCCTTTGTCTAATAGTGAAATCGTAGTACCAGTTTTTATGAATCATGAGCTCGTAGCGGTCCTCGATGTAGACAGTAGTACTCTCGATTATTTTGATGCGATAGATCAAGAATATTTAGAAAAAATATGCGAATGTTTAAATTAATATATCTTTTTATTTTTAGTCTTCTCTTGTTCTCCTGTGCACAAATAGGGACGATTACGGGTGGACAAAAAGATGAATTCGCTCCGAAAATTGTCAAAATTCAACCGGAAAATTATCTTTTGAATTTTAATGACCAGCAATTGAAAATTACTTTCGATGAATATTTTACCTTAAATAAAGCTGAGCAAAATATCATTCTAGTTCCACCAGATGCTATAATACACGCGTTAATTGACAGGAAAAGTTTACTCCTGAATTGGGAGGAATCCTTGAGAAAAAATACCACTTACTCCATCTATTTTAACAAGGCACTTAAGGATGTGACTGAGGGAAACGACTCCATTATGAGTATTGTTTTTTCAACCGGATCCACAATTGATTCTCTTTCTCTGACGGTATTGCTTAAAAATGCGTTTACCAATGCACCTGTAAAAAATGCAGTCTTTGGTTTGTATGATTCCTTATCAGCGCCTCATCCTCGCTATTTTATTTCTAGTGATGCAGAGGGTAAAGCTTCCTTAAATCATATTTCAGCAGGCAACTATTTTTTGAAAGCATTTGAGGATGTTAATAATGATTTGTTAGTCCAAGCTCAAGAATTACAAGGTTTGTTATTCAAAAGCATTGCCTTGAATGCTGATTTTTCGGATACGCTCATCATAAAATTATCTCAGCCTCTGTTCGAAACAAGAATTAAAAATGTAAAATTTATTCCCCCAGGAATGTTAGGGATGCATGTACCTGAAAATTTTAATCCCGAACACCTTAAGTTTCTCGATCAAACGATAAAATCAGATGGGTATTTTTATCCTAAAAGAGATAGCTTGGTTCTTTTTACTGGACCTATTGCCCAAGATAACGGATTCCTAGTGTATGAGCAGGATACTATTTCCATCCGCTTTCCTGAGAAAGACCGTAAATTGTATGTAAGTGTAAAATTAAAAGCTCTGGAGCAATTACTCAGTAATGAAAGTCCAATGGTGCTGGAAATAAATGATCAGGTTGCTGCAGTCGATATGTCAAAATTCACCTTACTTAATGCTGCTGATAGTGCTCTAATTTCCATCGATTCTGTCAGATGGCAACAACAACAAATCTTTATTTATGCTGATTGGAGGAACTCAAATAAACTTTCCATTCAGCTTAAGAAAGATGCCGTTAAAGGTAAGTCTGAATCTTATAATAATCCTGCGACCTTCGCTCTAAAAAGACAAATTGTTAAAGATTTCGGAACTTTAAAGGTCACTTTATCAGATACCATTGCGAAAGGAGTATTGGAGCTTGTAAAAGGCGCTGAGGTATTTAGAAGTCAAATAATTGCCGGCAAAACTAATTTTGTTTTGACGAATTTGATTCCAGGAGAATATTATTTCCGAATTATTTTAGATGAAAATCAAAATGGAATTTGGGATCCTGTCCAACCATTAAATCAAAGACAAGCAGAACAAGTGCTTTGGTTCAAAACACCTATTAAATTAAGGGCAAATTGGGAAGTGGAATCTTTGTTAGAAATTAATCAGCCTTAATTCAAGAATTAGTTTTCAACAAATAGGGATTTAATTTACAATTTCCTTAACTTTAAAATTCCAATTTTTCCCAATTATGTATTTGGTTTTTGATACTGAAACAACAGGTTTACCGCGTAATTTTAATGCGCCAATTACGGATGTAGAAAACTGGCCAAGAGTGGTTCAGTTGGCTTGGCAAATTCATGATTCGGATGGTGCTCTTGTTGAACAGAAAGATTTTTTAATCAAACCAGTTGGTTTTAATATTCCCATTAAAGCGGAAGAAATACATGGAATTTCAACTGCATTGGCTGAGTTGGCAGGTGAGGAATTGTCTGATGTGCTGTTCATGTTCAGTAAAGCAATTGAAAAAGTTGATTTTGTAGTAGGACACAATGTCAATTTTGATATTAATGTCATGGGCTGTGAGTATGTTAGGAATCAGGAAGAGACTCCTTTTACGATTCCAGTTTTGGATACCTGTACTGAAAAAACTGCCACATTATGTCAACTTCCAGGAGGAAGAGGTGGTAAATTTAAACTTCCTACGCTATCGGAACTATACCGCTTCTTATTTAACGAATCATTTTCAGAAGCACACAATGCAACGGCAGATGTCGAAGCAACTACAAGATGTTTTTTAGAATTGGTTAGAAAAAATTATTTTTCAAACACAGAACTCAATAAAGACCAAGGATATTCAGCTCAGTTTAATACGCTTAATCCTGGAACTATTCCTTTAATTGGTTTGAAGCACCTAAATCTAAAGGCGGAAAGTGCCAAATTATTAGCTGCGAAAGAAGTGACCGCCGCTCCTAAAAAACCAACCGTTGATTTAGGAGAACTTACAAATATTCCCTTCGTGCATTTGCACAATCATACCCAGCATTCTATTTTACAATCTACCACTGAAGTTAAGGCTTTAATCTCTAAGGCGGTTTCTTTGGGCATGCCAGCTGTTGCGCTTACAGATACAGGAAATATGATGGCTGCTTTTCATTTTGAAAAGGCCGCAAATGAATACAATCAAAGTGTAAAACGAGAACGCATTGCCGCAGAAAATGAAGGGGTGCCCTTCGATAAAAAGGAAATTATACCGATTATTGGTTGTGAATTTAATATTTGTCGCAATCACTTAGATAAGTCTGTTCAAGACAACGGTTATCAAGTTGTTCTTTTAGCAAAAAATAAAAAAGGATATAAAAATCTGATCAAATTAGCTTCCATAGCTTACACCAAAGGAATGTATTATGTTCCAAGGATTGATAGGGAATTGCTACTCGCGAATTGCGAAGATTTAATCGCTTTATCGGGAAATTTAAATGGTGAAATTCCGAGTTTAATACTTAATGTTGGAGAGGTTCAAGCGGAAGAAGCGTTACTCTGGTGGAAAGAAACTTTTAAAGATGATTTTTATATAGAATTAGGGCGTCATCATCTTCCTGCTGAAGATTTGGTTAACAATAATTTACTCGAGCTTGCGAAGAAACATCAAGTCAAAATTGTTGCTACCAATAATACCTATTACATTGAACAGAAAGATGCCGTTGCTCATGATGTTTTACTTTGTGTAAAAGCAAATGAATTGGTGATTACACCAAAAGGTCGTGGTCGAGGTTTTCGCTTTGGTTTAGAAAACAATGAGTATTATTTTAAGTCGCAAGAGGAAATGAAGAGCTTGTTCTTAGATCTTCCCGATGCCATTAGCAATACGATGGAAATTGTGTCAAAATGTGAAATTTATCATTTGGCACATGAGGTTCTCTTGCCTGCCTTTGATATCCCTAGTGAATTTATCGATGACGGTGATGCGGCTTCAGGAGACAAAATAGGGGAGAACAATTATTTGAAGCATTTGACTTATGAAGGTGCCAAAAAACGCTACGGAACCCTCAGTGATGCACTTGTTGAAAGAATAGATTTTGAACTCGCAACGATTAAAAATACAGGATACCCCGGCTATTTTTTGATTGTTCAAGATTTTTGTCACGCAGCGCGAAAAATGGGTGTTTCTGTTGGTCCAGGGCGTGGTTCAGCAGCCGGTTCGGTAGTCGCCTACTGCAATTGGATTACGAATATTGATCCTATTAAATATGATTTACTTTTCGAAAGATTCTTAAATCCAGATCGTATCTCAATGCCCGATATTGATATTGACTTTGATGATGAAGGCCGGAGTAAGGTGATTGATTATGTTATTGATAAATATGGAGCCAATCAAGTTGCTCAAATAATTACCTATGGTACCATGGCTGCAAAATCTGCAGTAAGAGATACAGCTCGGGTCATGAATTTATCCTTGCCTGAAGCAGATAGATTGGCCAAACTAATTCCAGATATTTCGCTGAAAAAATTATTTGGTTTAGAGGATATGTTACTCAGTGAGGCGTTAAAAAACAATCAAGAAGCGCTTTCCAATGCGAAGGAATTACGCCGTATCTATAGAGGTTCGGACATGCAAGCGGTGGTGCTTCAGAAAGCAATGGAAATTGAAGGTTCACTGCGAAATACCGGAATTCATGCCTGTGGTGTCATCATTACTCCTGGTGATATTTCTGATTTTGTACCCGTTGCTACGGCAAAGGATTCAGATATGGTGTGCACCCAATACGACAATTCAGTTGCCGAAGCAGCTGGTTTATTGAAAATGGACTTCTTGGGATTAAAAACGCTGACTTTAATTAAGGATGCAGTAAAAATAATTAAAGAAAATAGAGGTATTGATCTCGACCCAGAAGAATTTCCGATTGAAGATCTAGCGACTTTTGAGTTATTTCAAAGAGGAGAAACGGTGGGTATTTTTCAGTATGAATCGGTTGGAATGCAAAAGAATTTAAAGGAGCTTAAACCTACCGAGTTTGCCGATTTAATTGCCATGAATGCTTTGTATCGTCCAGGACCTATTGAGTACATTCCTTCTTTTATTAAAAGAAAACATGGAATAGAGCCCATTATTTATGACTTAGATGATTGTGCGGAATATCTTAAAGAAACTTATGGTATTACCGTCTATCAAGAGCAAGTAATGTTGCTCTCTCAAAGCTTGGCTGATTTTACAAAAGGTGAAGCCGATACCTTGCGTAAAGCAATGGGAAAAAAAGACGCGAAGGTTCTGGAAAAAATGAAACCTACTTTTATAGAAAGGGGTGGTTTAAAAGGACATGACGCGACTAAATTGGAGAAAATCTGGAAAGACTGGGAAGCTTTTGCCTCTTATGCTTTTAACAAATCTCACTCTACTTGTTATGCTTGGGTAGCTTATCAAACCGCCTATTTAAAAGCAAATTATCCAGCTGAATACATGGCTTCAGTCTTGAGTAATAACATGAGTGATATCAAACAAGTAACTTTCTTTATGGATGAATGCAAGCGCATGGGAATTCCAGTTCTTGGTCCTGATGTGAATGAGTCTAAATTGAATTTCACTGTGAATAAGGACGGAGCCATTCGTTTCGGTATGGGCGCCATTCGTGGATTGGGCTCAATTCCTGTAGAAGAAATCATCAGGGAACGCCAAAATGGTCCTTTTAACTCGGTTTTTGAATTTTCAAAACGCGTAAATTTAAAGCTGTGTACGAAACGAATTTTTGAAGCATTAGTATTTGCTGGCGGATTTGATTCTTTTTCCGGAGTGCATCGAGCTCAATATTTTGTAATGGACACCAAAAATCGCAACTTCTTGGAGATTGCTTACAAATACGGAGAATCATTTCAAAATAATAGCAACTCCAATCAAGGTGACATGTTCGGTGAAGGTTCTGGATTTTCACTTCCCGAACCAATGGTCCCTACTTGTGACCCATGGTCGAGTAGTTATGCACTCAGTAAGGAGAAAGAAATGATTGGAATTTTCATCTCTGGTCATCCACTAGATGATTATAAAGTTGAAATTGACTCATTCTGTTTTGCTAATGTGGGAATGTTACAAGATCTAGAAAAGCATAAAGGTGTCGATCTTATGATGGCAGCTATTGTTACCCAAGTGGAACACCGTTTGACAAAAAATGGCGATCCTTTTGGCACTTTGGTTTTTGAAGATTATACAGATCAATACAGACTTAATATTTTTCAGGAAACCTATCTTAAGTTTAAACACTTCTTAACCCCTGGGGTTTTTATTACGGTTCGTGGTCGCATTGAAGTTCCGCGAAGAAGAACTGAATTGGAGTTTGTTTTAAATAATATCGAACTCTTGCAAGATTTGCGCGAAAAGCGCGCTAAGAACATGCAATTAAAAATATCTAATAAAGAATTAAACCATTTGATGATTGATAAGTTGAATGGTTTGTTTACCTCAAATATTGGTGACATTCCTGTTCAGTTTGTTGTATATGATCACTTAGACGGAGTAGAAGTAAACTTGCCGTCAAAATCAATTCGCATCAAACCAAATCCAATTTTGTACAAGGAGTTGGCCGCGATGGATATTGAATTTAAACTGAATTAATGGACATAAAAAAAGCCCTGCAATGCAAGGCTTTTTTTTAATTTTCTATTTTTATTCTTCTCCAGAAAATGGTGTTAAAATACGACCGCAATGTTCGCAAACTAATATTTTCTTCTTAGTAACAATATCTAGTTGTCTTTGTGGTGGAATTTTGTTAAAACAACCTCCACAAGCACCTCTTACCACTTCTACTACCGCAAGACCATTCTTAGAATTCAGTCTTAATCTTGAATAAGCAGCAAGTAAACGCTCTTCTATGTTCTTTTTTGCATCAGTTGATGCCTTTGTTAATCTGTCTTCATCTTTCTGAGTTTCACTAACAATAGCATCTAATTCAGCTTGTTTTATGGCTAAATCTGATTTCTTTTCTGCTAAGCGCTCTTCTGCTTCTAAAACAATTTCTTTTTTACCTTCAATCTTAATCTTTCCTTCTTTACTCCTCTTTTCGTGAAGTTTAATTTCTAATTCTTGAAATTCAATTTCCTTAGAAAGAGATTCGAATTCTCTATTATTTCTAACATTATCTTGTCTTTCCTTGTACTTAATGATAGCCGACTCTGAATCTTTTGATTCTTGCTTTCTGTCTACCATTTCAGTTTCTAAGCTTTTTAACTCATCATTCAGCTTCGCTAAACGTGTCTCTAAGCCACCAATTTCATCCTCTAAATCTTGAACCTCTAAAGGAAGTTCGCCACGAATCGTTCTTATGCGATCAATTTCAGAGTCAATTTTTTGAAGTTCAAAAAGTGTGTCTAACTTGCTTGCTATTGTAATTTCTTTTTTGCTTGCAGTTGCTGCCATATTCAAAAGTAGTTAATCGGATTTGTATTTAATTCACTTAAACGGACGGCAAAGTTAGTAAAATTTTCTTTAAGTTTTTCTACCAATAAATTTGATGTAAATTGCTCACTTTCATAATGCCCAATATCAAGGTACATAATCTTATCTTCAGCATCAAAAAATTCATGGTATTTCATGTCCGCAGTGAGGTAGCAATCTGCCCCAGAAGCAAGCGCTTGATGTCTAAGAAAACTACCCGAACCCCCACATAATGCTACAGTTTTGATGTGTGTGACGTGTGCTTTTGTATGGCGAATCACACCACAATTAAAGGTGTTTTTTACCTGTGCTAAAAATTGATTTACCTCCATAGCTTCTGCTAAGATACCAATCAATCCTGCTCCAAAAGTACTTTGTTTATTTTTTAATTGGATTAAATCATACGCAACTTCCTCGTATGGATGAGCTGATTTCATCGCCTCTAATACTTTTGTCACTTGCGTTTGGTGGATTAGATATTCCGCACTGTTTTCTTTGATGGAACTCCGTTTACCAATTTCTCCAATGCTAGGATTTGCATTTTCTTTCGGCTTAAAAGAACCGATTCCTTCGCTAACAAAATTACATGCTTCATAGTTTCCAATGCTTCCTGCTCCAGCAGCAAATAAGGCGGTATCAAGTTGACCCTGTCCTTCCTGTGGAACAAAAACAACCAATTTATAAAGTTGTCCTTCCATCGCTTGTAAAACACGCGTATCAACTAGATTCAGTCTTCTTCCAATTTCTGCATTAACACCTAGAGGATGATTGTCTAAGTTGGTATGGATTGAAAATAAGGTAATATCGTTTTTAATACATTTTCTTACGATTTTTTCAATAGAGGTATGATTCCCAATTTGCTTTAATCCAACAAATAATAATGGATGATGACTGATGATTAAATTGCAGTTTTTAGAAATGGCTTCGTCAACGACTGCCTCTGTGCAATCTAAGCAGACCAAAACATTTTTGACTTCTAAATCAATTTCGCCAATTTGTAGTCCTGAATTATCATAATGCTCTTGTAATATCAATGGAAATTCATTGCTAAGCCAATCACAGACTGTTTTGATTTTCATTATTCGATGTTTTTACTTAGTCCAAAACTTAAACCCAGTCCTTTTGAAAGGTGCTGATAATCAGCTGTTTTAATATAGGTATTGGTGATTTGATAACGATAGGTCATCTTGCAAAAAACACCATAATTATTCTTACCAAAATAATGCACGCCCATTTCACCTAAAGCGCTAAGCGCAAAGGAATTGCAAGAAATATTTTGTTCTATTTTAGCTTCTTTCGGGCCGCTTAAACTCGTTGTCCATTGTTGCTTTTGCAAATAGTTGATATAAAGCTGGGCTTGTAATCCTCCTCCTATTGAAAATCTAAACTGATTTCCTTTCTCCCACTTAAGCTGTAAAGGCATACTCAAATAACGGTACTTGCTTTGCGAATTAAAGGTGCTATCTCCTCCTAATGAACCTTGATAGGAGTATTGCTCGCCCGTTTGAAGAAATTTCATTCCACCTTCAAATCTTAGGTTAGGCTTGATTCCTGTATTCATCCCTAATTGATAAGACCAAACTTTCAAAGGGACTTCATGAGCACGCTCACCTAAGGGAACAGCTAAAAAGTCGGTGTTTTGTGATAAGTCCCGAAAACTATTGGTGTGGTTGAAATCAATAAACGCATAGGTAGGGGCAATTTTCTTTTCCTTGACTTTTTTAAGCTCTTTTGCATTATTCCCAACGATTTGAGCCATCAACGGTTGACTAATCAAAAGCATAAACAAGCTAAAAAATATAATATTTTTCATCTTGTAAATTTACATAAATAAAGTAACTCAGAAAATCCTAACCTAGGTCATTTTTTCTTTCTTTCAAAGAACTTACTTTTGTCTTTTAATTTTAAAATATATATTATGACAACTACATGGAATTTAGACAGCATGCACAGTGAAATTGGTTTTAAAGTGCGTCACATGATGATTTCAAACATCAGCGGATCTTTTGGTGCCTTTTCAGCAAACGTTGCTAGCGAAGGAGATGATTTTTCTAATTCAAACATCAACTTTGAAGCAGAAATAGACAGTATTAATACTGGGGTTGCTGATCGTGATGGTCATTTAAAGTCTGCTGACTTTTTTGATGGAGCAACCTATCCAAATTTAAATTTTAAATCTACTTCAGTTGCAAACAATGGTGAAGGTAACTTAACGATTACTGGTGATTTAACCATCAAAGGTGTTACTAATGCAGTTACTTTAGAAGGAGAATTATCCGGAGTTGCTGTGGATCCTTACGGTCAAACTAAAGTGGGTTTATCTGTATCCGGAAAAATCAAAAGAAGTGATTTTGGTTTATCTTGGGGTGCGGTAACTGAAGCTGGACATGTTGTTTTAGGTGATGATATCAAAATTAATAGCGAATTGCAGTTCATTAAGCAATAAGTAATAACTATCAATATGGAGATCCCTTTTAGTTTTTACTAGAAGGGATTTTTTATTAAAGTCTATTTTGATTGACATTCTACCCCTTAAATTCCTAAAAATTACGCTTATTCTCCTTAACTTTGAACCATGGCAGGATCGAATTTTGGTACTCTATTTAAACTGACTTCCTTTGGAGAATCGCATGGAATTGCCCTTGGTGGTGTCATCGATGGTATGCCTGCCAATATTGAAATAGATTTTGAAGCCATTCAATTAGAATTAGACAGAAGAAGACCAGGACAATCTGATTTGGTAAGTCCGAGAAAAGAAAAAGATGTTGTGGAATTTCTCTCCGGTTTTTTTGATGGAAAATCTACAGGAACTCCCATTGGATTCATTATAAAAAATGATGATCAACATTCAAAAGATTATGAAAATATAAAAGATAGTTTCCGTCCCTCACACGCTGACTATACGTATGCCGAAAAATATGGCATCCGGGATTATCGCGGTGGTGGTAGATCTAGCGCTCGAGAAACCGTGGCAAGAGTAGTTGCTGGTGCCCTGGCAAAACAAGTTTTAAATCACTTAGACATTCGATTCTCTACTTATGTTTGTCAAGTAGGAAGCATTTCTTTAGAACAATTAGGTTTTTATCCAAAAGAACTAATTGAAGCATCACTGGTTCGTTGTCCAAATGAATCGTCTGCCAATAGTATGATTCAATTGATTGAACAAACACGTTCAGAAGGAGATACTATTGGCGGAGTTATTGCCTGTTGTGTTGAAAATGTCCCCGCTGGAATAGGGGAGCCTGTTTTTGATAAATTACACGCTGAATTAGGCAAGGCAATGCTTTCCATAAATGCTGTAAAAGGATTTGAAATTGGAAGTGGTTTTGCTGCAGCCGCAATGAAGGGATCTGAACACAATGATTTATTTAATGCGGATGGAAGTACTAAAAGTAATCACTCAGGAGGTATTCAAGGTGGTATCAGTAATGGAATGCCAATTCAATTCAAAGTTGCCTTTAAACCAGTTGCCAGTATTCTTCAAAACCAAGAAATGCTCACAAATGATGGTGCACTTAAAGCATCTGAAATCAAAGGGCGCCATGATGCTTGTGTTGTGCCTAGAGCCGTTCCTATTGTCGAAGCTATGGCAGCAATGGTGATTTTAGATTTCTACCTTCGCAATAAGTCAGTACATTTGTAAAAAAAATAAAAAATGATTCAACGCATTCAACATTTATATTTGACTTTTGTAATCGTCAACCTTTGTGTATTATTGAGTGGTATTCATTTGGCCAGCTATGAAGCAAAAAACTTGATGCACCAATGTACTGTTTATGGCTTCCTGGAAGGTAAAGATATGGTGCATAATTTTCCACTTTATATTATAGTTTTAGTGCTTATTGCCCTCTTGATTTTTAGCATTAGCCAATTTAAAAAGTTAAAGCTCCAGCTGAAAATTGTACAAATGACTTTCATTCTCTATACCTTATTTACTCTTGGAGTTACAGCTTTATTTTTATTTAAATTAATGCCCAATGTCCCTGAAACCGTAAGTTTAGAGTTGGGTTATTATTTATTGGTTCTTGGTTTACCTTTTACTTATTTAGGGATGCGAGGAATTAAACGAGACAAGAATTTACTTGACTCTCTCAACAGATTACGTTAACATGAATTATTTATCGGTAGAAAACCTCACCAAATCTTTTGGTGAACGCATACTTTTTGAAGATCTAACTTTTGGAATTGATCAAGGACAAAAAGTGGCAATTGTTGCAAAAAATGGAGCAGGTAAAACTACGCTGCTACGCTGTTTAATGGATATGGAACAGTATGATAGTGGTCGTATTGTTTATCGAAATGATATTCGCGTTGCTTTTATGGAACAAACAGAATCGCTTAATCCTGATCAATCTATTCTAGAAGCAGTTTTTGATCATGATATTCCAGCACTTCAGTTGATCAAAACTTACAATCTTGCCATGGCCACCAATGATGAGGATGCTTTAGCGGATTGTTATCAAGCAATTACTGAAATGAATGCTTGGGATATAGAAGTGAAAGTTCAGCAAATTCTATCGGTTCTTAAATTAGATCAAACGGATCAGAAAATTGGTTCTTTGTCCGGAGGTCAAAAAAAGAGAGTCGCTCTAGCGAAGGTATTATTATCTGAGGCTGATTTTTTAATCTTAGATGAACCTACCAATCATCTGGATTTGGATATGATTGAATGGCTTGAGTCTTATCTCTCTGCTTCGAAGTCCACGCTATTGATGGTTACCCACGATCGTTATTTTTTGGAGGTGGTTTGTGATACCATTTTTGAATTAAGCGATCGTACGATATATAAGTATAAAGGAAATTTCTCTTATTATTTGGAGAAGAAGGCTGAACGAGAAGAACAATTACAATCTACTGTTGAGAAAGCAAAAAACACTTTTCGCAAAGAGTTAGATTGGATTAGAAGACAACCAAAAGCAAGAGGCACCAAACAAAAAGCTCGGGTCGATGCCTTTGATGGTATTAAAGCAACGGCACAAATGCGCTTGGATGAGGATGAAATGGAATTGCCAATTAAAATGGAGCGTTTAGGTTCCAAAATAGTGGAGTTCCATAAGGTAAGTAAGTCTTATAATCCTAAGGTTATTTTGGAGGACTTCTCTTATCATTTCCAGAGAAAAGAACGCTTGGGTATTGTGGGTAATAATGGAACAGGAAAAAGTACTTTTTTAAATATGCTGATTGGTGAAGAGCCAACAGATAGAGGGAAGGTAGTTATCGGTGATACTATAGTCTTTGGTTACTACAGTCAAGATCTGATAAAAGTTGACGACAATAAGAAGGTGATTGATGTGGTTAAAGATGTTGCAGAATTTATTCCGCTAGAAAAAGGAAAAGAGCTTTCTGCTGCGCAATTATTGGAGCGATTTTTATTTAATCGCGATATGCATTATAATTTCGTGCATAAATTAAGTGGTGGTGAAAAACGCCGTTTGAAGTTGCTGAAGGTCTTGATGAGTAATCCTAATTTCTTAATCCTAGATGAACCTACAAATGATCTTGACATTTTTGCGATGAGTGTCTTAGAAGAATATTTGCGTGGTTTTCAAGGTTGCCTTGTGGTGGTATCGCATGACCGCTATTTTATGGATAAAATGGTGGATCACCTTTTTGTTTTTGAAGGTGAAGGTGTCCTAAAGGATATCGTGGGTAATTATACGGAATTTAGAAAAGCTCAAATTCAAAAAGCACGAAATTCTAAGGACAACAAGGCAAGCGCTGAAAAACCTGAAAAGGATGAGTTTAAAGAAAAATTAATTTCGACTTCTAGCGAAAAACGAAAGTTGAGTTTTAAGGAAAAAGCTGAATTTGAAAGTTTGGAGCGTGACTTGGAATTACTGGAAGAGAAAAAAAATGCTTTAACGGAAGCCTTACTTAATCCTGAAAACAGCGCTAAACTGTATGAAATCGGACAAGATTTAGGAGTGCTGGTAACGGAATTGGAAAGTAAAACGGATCGTTGGTTGGAATTATCCGAATTCGCTTAAGGATTAATTTGCAATGCTTCCAAGTGCAGTAATTTTTCAGCAACGATACTGCCAGTTTTATCTCTTAGTTGAACTTCTATCGTTTTCTCCAAGGTGTTGATTTCTATCAGTCCAAAATTATTCTGCATAATAGGTCCTGCAATCCTATTTTTATTTGGTGTTGCAAAGCGCCATTCTTGAGTGAGCCCACTTGATGTGAAGTCAAATATCGGGTAAGATTCTTTATTTTTCAATTCAGAAAATTCCCCATAATGCACATCTCCAGAGATAAAAAACACTCCATTTGCTTTCGTTTCTTTAATCAATTGCAGCATTTTGTTTTGTTCCGAAGGAAAATTAGCCCATGATTCATAACCATTATATTCGATTCCAAATTGTGTAGAGGAAGCAATAATTCTGTAATCTGCCGCTTGAGAGAACAAGCCTTTTAACCAAGCCCATTGTTGTGTGCCCAAAATAGTTTTGCTCGGATCTTTATGCGGAGTATAAGTAAGTGCATACTCTGGATTGTCTGTCCCCCGATTCTTGCGCTTCGTCCTTACTAATTGATCTCTAAAGGTTCTGGTATCAAGTAAAATCAACTGTACTTTGGCTCCTTCAAGTTCAAAAATGTAACTGGTATAAATTCCATCGTGTACCCAGCGATCTGAAGTAAGGGGCTCCTTGAAAAAGTCGAGGAAAATTTTCTTATTTTGTTTTTTCTTGGTGAATTCTTTTCCTGCATCATCTTTTCCAAAATCGTGATCGTCCCATGTGGCGAGGATCTTAGTATTACTGTTCAAAAGTTGAAAGGAGGGAATAACACCAAGCTGCTCGTATTTGTTTTTCATTACGGATTTTCGCTTGGAATCGCCGTAGATATTGTCTCCTAAAAAAACAAAGTAATTGGGCTGTAGCTTTGCTACTTCAAAAAGTATCGGCAAGTCCGTATTTTGATGTCCGCACGAACCAAAAGCAAGGGTCAACTTCGTTTGCGAATGACAGATAAGTTGGGTAAAAAGAAAAACAAAAAATAATTTCACAAGCTAAAGATAAAGGATATTGTCTTTATATACACTCGCTTTTTATTTTTCATTACTTTTAACTTCAACGAAAGCACCCTGCTTTCCAATTTATATTTAGTGATTATGGCAGAAGAAAAACATGATTTTCAGCGCTCTTTAGGATTAATGGATGCTACTGCAATTGTTGCAGGTTCCATGATTGGATCGGGAATCTTTATCGTAAGTGCAGATATGGGGCGTATGGTGGGTTCAGCAGGATGGCTTTTGGTTTTATGGCTCTTGACAGGCTTAATTACCCTAATGGCCGCTTTGAGTTATGGCGAATTAGCAGGAATGATGCCTAAGGCTGGTGGACAATTTGTTTATATTGAAAAAGCATGGGGAAAATTCACTGCTTTTCTATACGGATGGACGGTTTTTACAGTAATTCAAACCGGTGTAATCGCCGCAGTGGCAGTTGCATTCGCAAAATATACTGCTTATTTCTTTCCTGAATTGGGACCTGATCACATATTGCTATCCTTAGGGAATTTTGAAATTTCAGCGGCTCAAGTTCTTGCCATTGCTAGTATTTTCTTATTGACTTTTATCAATAGTAGAGGAATAAAAAGTGGTAAAATCATTCAACTGGTTTTTACAAGCGCCAAACTTTTAGCGCTACTCGCGTTGATTGTTCTTGGATTAGCGATTGGTTTAAAGGGGGATGTCTTTTCTCAAAATATGTCTCACATGTGGGATGCAGCGCCTACTTGGATCAGTAGTGATGGGGGTAAAAACTGGACAGAATCCATTTCGCCAATTACTGGAGTTGCCTTGATGCTCGCGCTCGGTACCGCTATTATCGGTTCCTTGTTTTCAAGTGATGCCTGGAATAATGTGACTTTTATTGCGGGTGAAATTAAAAATCCGAAGAAAAATATTCCCCTGAGTTTGCTCTTGGGTACGAGTATTGTTACGGTTTTGTATGTATTGGCCAATCTAGCTTATTTGGCCTTGATTCCTTTACATGGAAATCCAGACGGAACAGACATCATGTCTCAGGGAATTCAATTTGCAGGTGCAGGAACAGATCGCGTTGGAACAGCCGCCGCTTCTCAAGTCTTTGGAGATTTTGCTGCAGGCTTTATGGCCATTCTCATTATGGTTTCTACTTTCGGTTGCAATAATGGATTAATCCTCTCAGGCGCTCGTGTTTATTATGCTATGGCGGAAGATGGCTTGTTCTTTAAAAGAGCCGCTCAATTGAATAAAAATTCGGTGCCTTATTTCTCTTTAATGATTCAGGCCGTTTGGGCTAGTGTGCTTTGTTTGAGTGGGTCTTATGGAGATCTGTTGGACTATGCTACTTTTGCTTCTTTGATTTTTTATATTATTACTATCGCAGGGATTTTCAAACTCCGTATCAAAGAACCTAAAGCAGAAAGGCCTTACAAGGTTATTGCTTATCCGTTTACCCCAGCGCTTTATATTCTTCTTGCAACAACTATTTGTGTTATTTTATTGATTACGAAAACTCAAAATACACTCTTAGGCCTGCTTATTGTTAGTCTAGGAATTCCTGTGTTTTTTATTCGAAATTATTTCGCTAAAAAAAATAATGCGGTATGAAATTATTGATAGGTTTCTTGCTCTTGATTTTACCAATGGGAGCTCTATGGTCTCAGAAATATAACCATCAAGATTCATTGAGGGGAAGTATTGGAAAGGAAAGGGCATGGTGGGATGTGCAAAAGTACAGTCTTAGTTTTGAGGTGTTCCCGTCTAGTAAAAGTATTAAAGGAAAAAATGTTCTGCGATATAAGGTATTATCAGCTCAAAAAGAAATGCAGATTGATCTTCAGCTTCCAATGAAAATAGTCGCTGTAATGCAAGATGGGATTTCCCTTGCCGTTCGAGATGATGGGAACGCTCATTTTATTTCATTAGTCAAAAAACAAGTGGTAGATTCTATCTATGATTTAGACATTATCTTTGAGGGTATTCCAGTAAGAGCAAAAAACCCACCTTGGGACGGGGGATTTACTTGGACGAAAGATAAGTCTGGTAAAGATTTTATAGCAACCTCTTGTCAAGGAATAGGAGCAAGTCTGTGGTGGCCCTGTAAAGATCACATGTCTGACGAGCCGGATCAAGGAATGTTGATTTCAGTCGAATTACCCCAGGGTTTAATAGCTGTTTCTAATGGTCGCTTGAAAGCTCAAAGTGCTACTGCCACCACAAGTACTTTTATTTGGGAGGTGCTGAATCCAATCTGTAATTATGGTGTCAATATAAATATTGGAAATTATGTCAATTTCAAGGAGCTTTATCAAGGAGAAAAGGGGCCCTTGGATATGGATTTTTGGGTATTGAAGGAAAATTTGGCTGCTGCAAAAATTCAGTTTAAAGATGCAACAAGAATGATGAAGGCATTTGAGCACTGGTTTGGTCCTTATCCTTTTTATGAAGATTCTTATAAGTTGGTTGAAGTGCCTTACTTGGGTATGGAACATCAAAGTTCTGTTACCTATGGTAATAAGTTTAAAAATGGTTATTTGGGAAGTGATTTAAGTGGTTCTGGATTTGGATTAAAATTCGATTACATTATTATTCATGAATCTGGTCACGAGTGGTTTGCCAATAACATTACCGCCAAAGACAATGCGGATTTATGGATCCATGAATCTTTTACTACTTATTCTGAAGCTTTGTTTGTTGAATATTATTATGGAAAACCTGCAGGAGCAACTTATGTAAAAGGAATGCGCACCCACATCAATGATGAAGAGACGGTTCCTCTGGTGGGACAATATGGGGTGAATGATTCTTATTCAGGGAATATTTATTACAAAGGCAGTAATGTGCTGCATACTTTACGGCAATTGGTCAACTCAGATGAGAAATGGCGCAGTATTTTGAGAGGTTTAAACAAGGAATTTTATCATCAAACAGTTACCACTGAACAAATCGAGTCTTATATTGCCCGGGAAAGTGGATTAAATCTAGATGCTTTTTTTGATCAATACCTAAGAGATACGCGCACGCCTAGACTCATTTATACTATAGATAAGAAAAATGTGCTTCAGTTTAAATGGGAATCCTGTATTCCTACTTTTGATATGCCGATTAAAATTAAATTTGAAGATACTGTTCTGTGGATCAAACCAAGTACTTCATGGTCGAGTATAAAATTGAATTCTAAGGAAACGGTTAAAGATATTCTAGTGGATAAGAGTTTTTATGTGAATACCCAAATTGTAAATTAAAATTGATGCGGTATTTATATGAAGATCAATTGTATTCTGTTCGATTGTGTACTAGATTCCTTAGGCCTGAAGACATGGAGACTTGGGAGCCTTTTTTTGAAAATAAACTGTGTACGCAGTTTTTGTCAAATTTTCCAGATCTATCTCCAATGGAGAAAGCCAAACATATGATCGACAAACAATTAGAAAGATATGATCAAAAGCGCTATGGACTTCAAATGATTTCGAATCGCATAGATAATAAACCCTTGGGCTTGTGTGGCTTGTTGTTGCAGCAAGTAGATGATGTTATTGAGATAGAAGTTGGATATCATTTTTTATATCAACATTGGGGATTTGGCTATGCAACCGAGGCAGCTTCCATAATGATTGAATATGCTAGAAAAAATAAACTTGCAGATTCTTTGATTTCAGTTATTGATTTATTGAATTATAAATCTCAAGCTGTAGCGGAACGCAATGGTTTTGTTCGGGAAAAAGAACTGCTTTATTTTGGAGATGAGGTATATATCTATAGAAAATCACTTCTTTAAAAAAGAAATATTTCTCTTTAATCCTTCAAATTTGGTGCGTTTCACAGCACTATGCTTAAATAAATTTTGAAAAGTTTCTTTTTCTAAATCAATCCAATCCCCATGATTTAAATCTAGGAGTTGTGCACTAGGAACGAAACGTTTTTCTGTATGTACTTTTGCAAATTTATTCCACGGACAAACCTCTTGACAAATATCACAGCCAAACATCCAATTGTCCATTTTCCCTTTAAATTCATCTGGCAACAAGGCATCCTTGAGTTCAATGGTTAAGTGAGAGATACATTTTGAACCATCAATCACATAGGGAGCAATCAGGGCCTCTGTCGGACAAGCATCCAAACATTTCGTGCATGTTCCACAATAATCTTTCATTGGACCATCAGCTTCAAATTCTAAGTCTGTTATGAGTTCTGCAATAAAGAAATAACTTCCTTCTTGAGGATGAATGAGGTTGGTGTTTTTCCCCATCCAACCTAAACCAGCTTTTTTGGCCCAAACTTTATCCATTACGGGAGCAGAATCTACAAAAACCCGTCCTTGAATATCTCCAATGGTCGTTTTCATATAATCAAGTAACTCCTGTAATTTATCTTTAATTACAAAGTGATAATCTTCACCATAAGCATACTGTGATATTTTTGGTGCTTCAGGATCTGTTTGCTTGATTGGATTGTGATAATTGAGCAACAAGGAAATTACACTTTTGGCATCATCAACCAAAAGTCTTGGATCTAAACGCTTATCAAAATGATTTTCCATGTACCCCATAGAACCGTGATAGTTCTTTTGAAGCCAATGTTCGAGTCGAGGTGCTTCTTCGTTTAAGAATTCGGCCTTCGAAAATCCACAGTGGAAAAACCCTAAGGCCGCAGCTTTATTTTTAATGTCCTGTTTGTATCGGGTTGCATTCATGAATTAGAACAAACCTCCTTGTGCCCAGCCCAACTCTTTACCTAAATGATTATAAGCTTTTTCAGTAGCTTTTCTACCTCTTGGGGTGCGCATTAAAAATCCTTCCTGAATTAAAAATGGTTCGTAAACTTCTTCTAAAGTTCCTGCATTTTCTCCAATTGCTGTTGCTATAGTCGTCAATCCTACTGGTCCACCACTGAATTTATCAATGATGACTTTCAAGATCCGAATATCCATTTCATCTAAACCATTGGCATCAACATTTAATGCTTTTAAGGCAAATTCGGTAATAGCATCCTCTATTTTTCCGCTTCCTTTTATTTGAGCAAAATCTCTTACGCGGCGCAACAAAGCATTGGCAATTCTTGGCGTACCACGACTTCTGCTCGCAATTTTGAACGCTGCATCTTCATCAATGGCAATGTTTAATAATCCAGCTGATCGCTCTACAATACTGGTCAATGTTTTTGCATCGTAATATTCTAGGCGAGAATTAATCCCAAATCGCGCACGTAATGGAGAGGTCAGTAAACCTGATCTTGTTGTTGCACCAATTAAGGTAAATGGACTCAGATTTATCTGTATCGACCTTGCATTAGGTCCTGTATCTAATAATATATCAATTACATAATCTTCCATTGCGGAGTACAAGTATTCCTCAACTACAGGACTTAAACGATGTATTTCATCAATAAAAAGAACATCGCCGTCACTTAAATTGGTTAATAAACCAGCTAAATCGCCAGGTTTATCAAGTACTGGACCGCTGGTCACTTTAAATCCAACCCCCATTTCGTTGGCAATAATATTGGCTAAGGTAGTTTTTCCTAATCCCGGCGGTCCGTGGAGGAGGACGTGGTCTAAAGGTTCATTTCTCAATCTTGCGGCCTGAACAAAGACTAATAAATTTTCGACAATAGCAGGCTGTCCCGCAAAATCTGCAAGCGACTTGGGCCTTAATACCTTATCAATTTCTTGTTCAGGTTGTTCGGCGTTGTCTCTATAGTCAAATGATTCTTCCAAAAGAATTGTTTTTACAAATTTACAAAAGCGCTTGAATTGACATTCATTTTATGCGTTTAATAAAGAAAATCAAACATTATCTTAGAATCTAACGGATGGTTTCTAAAAAAGCACTCATGGTGTCAAATTGAAAATCAGCTAGAATTATCCTCGGATCTACCAAGTGTGTTTTTTCTGGAATGCAAACCACCTTCATCTTGGCTGCTTTGCCCGCTATAATACCATTAACTGAATCTTCAATTACAAGACATTTTTCTGGGTATACAATTAGCTTTTTGGCGACACTTAAATAAACTGCAGGATGAGGTTTGCCAAAGTGTTCTAGTTCGGCCGAGTGGGTAAAGGTAAAATAGGATTTTATATTTAATGATTCTACAACCACTCGAATGAGTCTGCTGGAGGAAGAGGTTGCTAATCCAATAGGCATGTTAATGCTTTGTAAATATTCTAGCGTGTCAATAACTCCAGGTAATGGAAATGGATTTTCGGAAATTAGTTTTTCCATCGCAGCAATAATCTGCTCTTCAACTTCTGATTCATCTGTCACGCCCCAATTTTCATGGAGGTTCCAAAAGTGAATTACTTCATCAATTCTTAAACCTACCGTTTTTTGAAAGTCTGATTTGGTTAAAGTAGAACCGAGCTTGGAGAAAACATCCTCCATGGCAATTTTCCATAGAGGTTCGGAATCAATTAGGACCCCATCCATATCAAAAATTACAGCATCAAAGTCTTGTAGTTCTATATTCATCGGAACTTAATCTATTAGAAATACGCGGACCAGTTCAATTCTTCGTTCACTTACCGCTTCTATTTCAAAGCGTAAGTTTTTGATAGTAAAGGCAGCTCCAACGGAAGGGATTTCCTCTAATTCGTCTAAAATAAATCCT
>Ga0304728_1000382_pt1 | contig 37804 bp, 41 predicted proteins | sample C_130625_MF_Meta_FD_190476 | JGI IMG/M metagenome (GOLD analysis project Ga0304728, IMG submission 190476) | Freshwater microbial communities from Lake Croche, Canada to study carbon cycling - C_130625_MF_MetaG (v2) (version 2) | ecosystem: Environmental > Aquatic > Freshwater > Lake | place... | reverse complement strand
GCAGTACCAGATGCAGGGGCCAAAGGAAGTCAGTGCAGGGCCGCTATCGCAGTACCAGATGCAGGGGCCAAAAGATTTAACGGCCAATAATTTCACTGACGCAGGTGTTGCCAGCCAGTACATGAACCCGTACCAACAACAGGTTACGGACATTCAGAAACGTGAAGCACAACGTCAAGCGGGTATTGCCTCAACACAACGTGGCGCACAAGCTGCGGGGGCTGGGGCCTTTGGTGGTTCGCGTCAAGCCATTATGGATGCGGAAGCTGCACGTAATCTGGGCACGCAGATGAACGACATTCAAGCGCAGGGTTCAAACGCTGCTTACCAACAAGCCATGGCCCAGTTTAATGCGGATCAAGCGCGGGCGCTTCAAGCAGCACAGGCAAACCAGCAAACCGGTTACAACGTTGGGAATACAAACCTCCAATCAATGTTGAATACGCAACAGTTGGGTGCAAATCAAAGTTTGCAAGCACAACAAGCCAATCAGCAAGCCGGGTTGACGACCGCTCAGCAAAACTTAGCGGCGCAGCTTCAGACGCAAGGACTGAGCGCACAACAGGCAACCCAAATTGCAATGGCCAACCAACAAGCCGGACTGACTACCGCTCAGCAAAACTTAGCGGCGCAGCTTCAGACGCAAGGACTGAGCGCACAACAAGCAATGCAAGCAGCGTTGGCCAATCAGCAGATGGGTTACAACGTTGGGAATACAAACCTGCAATCAATGTTGAATACGCAACAGTTGGGTGCAAATCAAAGTTTGCAAGCACAACAAGCCAATCAGCAGATGGGTTACAACGTTGGGAATACAAACCTCCAATCAATGTTGAATACGCAACAGTTAGGTGCAAATCAAAGTTTGCAAGCACAACAAGCTAATCAGCAGATGGGTTACAACGTTGGGAATACAAACCTCCAATCAATGTTGAATACGCAACAGTTCGGTGCAAATCAAAGTTTGCAAGCACAACAAGCCAATCAGCAGATGGGTTACAACGTCAACAACGCCAACCTGCAAGCAAAACTAGGCGTACAACAACTGGGCTCCGGCCAAAGCCTGCAAGCTCAACTGGCCAATCAGCAGGCTGGCAATGCAATGAATCAGCTTAACGAGCAATCGGCCCAGTATGGGGCCGGTTTGGGTCTGCAAGGTGCGCAAGCAGCGCTGCAAGGGGCTAACACTCTGGGGCAGTTGGGTCAAAACCAGTATGCCCAAGAGACGGGCATTACCAACATGCAGAACCAGTACGGTACGCAGCAGCAAGGGCAGATTCAGACTGGTTTGAATAACCAGTATCAGGACTACCTGAACGCTCAGAACTACCCGTACAAACAATTGGGCTTTATGTCTGACATGTTGCGCGGCTTGCCGTTAACCGCCAACTCCAGTTCAATCTATCAGGCTGCGCCTTCAATGGTGTCGCAAGCAGCGGGTCTGGGCACGGCTGCGTACGGAGCTTCACAACTTATGCGGGCCAACGGCGGCATGATTAAGTCTAGCTACGCTGATGGCGGGGCGGTTGACCGTCCTGTGTATGCCCATGCTTTTGACAACGGCTCTGGCATGGCTCGTGGTGGCAGAGTTAAAGGACACGGCTTGGTTGACTTAGCTTTGTCTCGCATGGCTTAAGGAATAAAAATGGCAGTCCCAAACCCCAATCAAATTACATCCACCTTGCGGATGATGCCCGATGCTCAGTTGCAGAAATATGCTGCAATGCACAAGAACGATCCATACATTTTTCCTATGGCGTTTGCAGAGAGCAATGCACGCAAGCAAGAGCGTGCAGCGCAGCAAGCGCAGGCTATGGGTCAGCAACAACCCAAAGTCGTCGATCAGGATTTGATGGAGATGGGCCAGCCGCCCATGCCCCCACAGGGAATGATGCCCCCACAGGGCGGCCCACAAGGTATGCCCCCACAAGGCGGTCCCCAGATGGCCCAACAACAGTTACCAGAAAACCAAGGCATTGCGGCCCTGCCTGCACCCAACATGCAGAGCATGGCTGACGGCGGCATTGCGGGTTACGAAGACGGCAACGAGTTCAATTACGCAGGCGCTGATGACTCTGTTGTGATGATGGCGGGCGGTGGAGTTGCACATTTTGCTGACAAAGGCGCAGTGCGGGGTCCTTACAACGATGATACAACTATGTATGATCCGGCAACGGGCCAACCTATTACTGGTGACTACACCACAGGTGGTACTGACGACCGTACTACCCTAGAAAAACTGGGAGTTTTTAACCCAGAGAACCGCCGCGCTAATGAAAAAACTGAACGCGAAATGCGTGCGCGCAAAAATGCAGGAAGCGGGCTAAATATTCCATTTGATGCAGGGCGTGGTGACTCATGGGATAACGAGCCTACGGAAAAAGAAACAAGCAAGAAAAAATCTGGTGCTTCTGGTGGTAATAAAAAACCTGCTGCAAACGCAAACGTAATTCCCCCAGAAGAAACAAAAGCGGCGGGTCCAGCCAAAGAAGCGCCTACAGGTGCAGACTTGATTGCGCAGGCAATAGAGGGCTCTAGCGCCCTGAACGCTGAATCTGCGGCTGCGTTCAAGCCTTACCACGACCAACTGAACAAAGAGAACGAAGAAATTTTAGGACGTAAAGCGGACAACCGTGCTTACGCATTGCTGGCTGCTGGCCTTGGCATGATGGGAGGCACATCTCAGTACGCTGCACAGAACATTGCAGCAGGTGGTATCAAAGGTTTGGCCGTATACCAAGAAGCCGAGAAGGCAGACGCCGCCGCACGCAAAGCCAACCAACAGTCCCAGATGCTGTTGATGCAAGCTGAACGCGCTGAGCGTAGCGGCAATATGAAGGTTGCTGGCGACATGCAATCTCGTGCTGAACAAGCACGTCAGTTTGGCATTACCGCAGAGCAGCACGCAGAAACGCTTAAGGAAACTAAAGAGTACCACAAAGGCATGCTGGCAAATGACAAAATTAAAGCTAATGCTGCCCTGCTGTCTGCGCAAAACCGTGGCGGAGGTTTATATGGCGCGGAAGATAAACACATGATTGCACTGGCCAAGGTTGAATCTGTGTTGAACAGTAGTCCTGTGTATAGAGAAGCTGCTAAAAATGCAAGCATGCCCGGCACTATTGGGGCAACAGCGCGTGCAACGGTTAAACGGATGCAGGAAGAAACGTATAGCAGGTTTGCTCCTGAATTGTTACAATCTGGCCAAGGTTCCCTCTCTGGAAGTGGAGGCGGAGTTGATATGTCCCAATGGGGCAAATCCCAAGTCATAAAACCATAGCGCCATGACAACATACAGCATAACAGCCCCCAACGGTCAAACTTATCAGATCGAAGGTCCACCGGGGGCTAGTGCTTCGCAAGTAGCGCAAGCTGTATTGGCCCAAAATCCCGAAGCGGGGCAACCCCCTTCCAAGGAACGTACATTTGGCGAAGCTGCTACTGACATAGGAGCCGGAGTTATATCGGGCATAGGACAAACTATTCAACTTCCCGGGCAGCTTTACGGGCTTGCTACGGGCGACTTTGCAAAGACAGGTGCGTTAGGTCTTGGCGAAGACATCCAGAAGTACGGTGAAGAGATGAAATCCACGGGCCTCAAAGCCCGTGAAGCTGCGCGTAGCCGCAAGGTTGCTGAAGCCGAAGACAAAGGCCAGATAGCTGCATTTGCAACATCGTTTGGCGAAACCATTAAAGACCCCGCACTTCTAACATCTTTTCTCGCTGAAAATTTAACCCAGTTGCTTGTGCCGGGAGCAGGTGCTGGAGTAGCTGGCCGTGCGGCCCTCTCGAGAGGTTTGGCTGCGGGCATTGAAAAAGATTTGGCCAAGGCTGCTGCGGTTAAAGCGGGCACACAGGCAGCAGTGGGTGTCGGTGCTGTACAGCAGGGCGCGGATGTTGGCGCACAATCCTACGAAGACATATACAAGAAACTTGTTCGCGGTGGTAAATCTGACGCCGAAGCTGCTGGCATTGCCATCAACCTTGCCCGTGCAGCAGGCGTATCTGGCGCGGTTATCTCGTTGCTGGCCCAGCGTTTGCCCGGTGCAAAAGCATTGGAAGAAGCCTTGGCTGGCGGTAAAGGTGTCAGCGGCATGCTGATCGGCGCGGGTAAAGGTGCGTTGGGCGAAGGTGTAAGTGAGGCCGTGGAAGAAGGTGGTGGCAAGTTTACCCAGAACTTGGCCATGCGTGAGGTTGATCCGACCCAATCCTTGATGCAGGGTGTTGGCGCTACTGCTGGCCAAGCAGCCGTTGGTGGTGTGGGTATGGGCGGCGGTGCAGGGGCGATCTCCGGTATGCGCGGCGCGGAACCTGTACAAGTACCCGGTCAACCTGCTGGCGGTCCGTCTGCGTTGGAAGCCGACATGCAAGCCAAGCGTCAGGCGCTGGCCCAAGAGCAAATGAGCGTGCAGCAAGGGCGCGATGCTCGTGCAGGCGAGAAGATGATTGACGAAGAGGCCAAAGCCCAAGCGCAGCAAGAACAAGTTGCACGAGCCGAAGCCGAGAAAGCCGCGGCAGAACAATTGGTCGCAGCCCGTGCGCAACGTGAAGCCGATCTGAAAGCCGCGTTCCCTGCTGACTACAGCGACGTAATGGCGCGTACCAATTCCTACGCAGAACTTTATCAGGAAAAGGCATCGCTTGAAGGCCAGCGCAAGACCGCAGAAGTCCGTGCCCGCCTTGCCACCATTGATGGCTTGATGAAAGGCATCATTGAAGAAGATACCCGTGTGCCGATGGAATTCCAGCGGATGCAGAAAGAGAACGCTGCAATCGTCAAGCAACTGCCAACTGACCTGCAAGCCAAGTACGCCGCCGCTGCGTTTACTTCTAACGCGCCACAACAAATGGAGATGCGTGAAGCCACGGTGGCTCAGCCTCCAGTGCAGCAAACGAACTTGCTTGGCCAGCCTGTCACGCAGATGCCAGAAGCTCCCGCGCCAGCGGAGCCGAAGATAAAAACTGTGCAGACCCGTGAGGAAGCTGAAGCTGCACTGCAAACCCAACGCAACGCTGAAGTTCGGGCTGCACAAGCCGAGCGCAAAGCCGCACGTGAAGCTGGTCAGACAGGTCTGTTTACGCGAGTGGGCACGCCATCAGCAGAATCGCAAACAACCAGCCAACCACAAGAGCTACCAGTTACCGAGCCTACCGTCCGCGCAAAACTTACACCGGAAACTGTACCAACTATAGTGACGCCAGAAGTCTTGGGTGTGCTTGGCATTGGCCATTCCGCTGTGTTGCGCAAGGCTGACCATGCTATCCAAGGCTTAGATATTGCCAAGCCAGAAGACGCCGCGCAAGTCAAACAGATGCTGACGGTGTACCGTGGCAAGCCCGGCCTGAGTGCCCCCATTGCGGAGAAAGTTGATGCCTATCTTGCCCGACCAGAATTCCAAGGAATCCCCGATGTCACGCCCCCTGCCCCGCAGAATCAACCCAAGCCCCGATCTGAGCCCCGAGCAAGTAAGCCAAGCGTGGCAGTACCTGTCGAGTCTTCAGCCCCCCTCGTCGCTGAACCCGGAGCCGGAGCACCCGCCACCACCGGAGAATCTACAGCACCTGTCGGACGCGGATTGGTTCCTACTGAGCAACCTGCTACTCAGGGAAATGTATCTGAAGGAACGCAGCCCGCTCCAGTAATAAACGCAGGCCAGTCTGCTGAGCGCACTGCCGATGTGATTCACAACGAAGTACGTGCGCTAACAGACCAGCAACAAGCATTGTTGACCAAAGCGGGACGGGTACCCGCGGTCAATTCCAAAGCCCGTGCAAAATGGGATGTGCTTGGCGAACAAATCGTGCAGAAAAAAGCAGAGCTCGATACACAAGATAAAGCCGAACGCGCAGCAAAGAAAGCCAATGAAGCTCCTGCTACTGAGCCTACTATTGATACTACTGCCCCTGCCGTGGCTCCTGCGAAGCCCGCAAAGATTGTATCGAAACCTGTACCGACTACCACTACCGCGAAGGTGGAAAAACAAGCTCCTGCTGCTCCTGCTGAAACAGTAGAGACCGAGAAGGAAACTGCTAAGCCTAGCAAGGCGGTAGACAAAGCGCGGGATGCGGCTGAAGATTTAAACCTTGACCCAGAGACTACCAAAGCCAAAGTCAAAGCGTTTGCCAAACGGTTGCACAAAGCGGGTATCCTTGATGACGTTGGGCTGAACGCAGTTGAAAGCTACTCCAAAGACAAGGACATGGGTCCAGAGGACATGCTGGATGAGATTCGCTTTGCGCTGGATGAGTACGAACGCCAGCAGAATAAAGCACCTGAAACCAAAGCTGCGCCTGAAACCAAAGCTGCGCCTGAAACCAAAGCTGCGCCTGAAACCAAAGCTGCGCCTGAAACTGTACCAGAACCCCAACGTGAAATGTTGGAAGGCCCAGTCGATCGTTTGCAGGATGACCAAGTTGCAGAACTTGAAGAGTTCTATGGTGCAAAGAAAGACTCCGCAGAATTTTGGAACCGTTTGCGTGAAGACGTAACCAACTACGCCAACAAAGGCGCAAAGTCTGTTGCCAAAGCAATCCGTGAACTGATCCGCCAGATTCAAGCTGGTGTGCTGGCCGTTGGTATGGTGTTCAACCCTGCATCGGGACTGAACAATGACTACAGCATCAACGTACCCAAGGCTTTCCGCACAACGATAGAAGTCAAGGCCCAAGTACCCGATGCTGCCAAAGCCAAGATGTCTACGCTTGCGCAAGGTGTGTACGAATCCATGGCTCCAGTGGCAGCAAAGACAGGCAAGGGGTTCATCATTGCCGATAAGCCCAACGGTATGCTGCACGTCTTCAATGCTGACGGCAGTGTCCTAGCCCAAGAGCCCGCCCTGTACGGTAAAGAAAAGGCCGATGTGTTGGGTAAGGTGTCTTCGTTAGAAGGAGGGGCAAAAGTTACCCCTGCGGGCACCTTCACCATGCAGTACGAAACAGACACCGATTACGCTGGCGGGCATAGGTTCAGCTTGGTGGAAACAAGTATGGGTGACGGAATAATTGCTATCCATGCCGCATGGTTTGGGGATGCCAAAGAAAACCGCGCTGAACGCTTAAAGTCAGCCTCCGCAGAGGACAACCGGATCAGCTACGGTTGCATCAATACGACCCACGATCTGTTTTTAAACAAACTTATGCCAAAAGCAGACGAGTTCAATGATGGCTTGGTCTTTGTGTTGCCGGATGCCAAAGAAAATACCGGGGAAATGTTCAAGCCAGAAACCAAGACGGTAGAACAGAAAGCACCTACAGAAAAAGCCAAGGGCGAAGCTGTGCGGGACGTGGCCAAAAAGGAAGAAAAAGAAATTCCGACTGAACGCCTGCAAAAACCTGCGGCAGATTTAAATGTAGCGGAGCGCACTACCTCTGCTGAAGCTGACCTGCAAGCCAAGGTCGCCGAAGGAGATGTGAAGGGTGCCCTGCAAGCTATCTTGAAAGCGCCCGAGGGTACGTACACGGAACTTGACCGTGCTGTGGCGCGGCGCATCTTGCTTTCCAACAAACTGCCAACCGTACAGATAGTGGCTCCGGGCGTTCTGGGCATGCAAGACGGCAAAATGGTTGGCGGACAGTACAACGCTGTGACAGATACTGTACAACTTACTGATGGCTATGTGGGTGTCCATACCTTGCTGCACGAATTGGTCCACGGGTTTGTCCACCGTGCGATTGCTATGCACGAAGGCGGCAAGATTAACAACGGTGGTATTCGCACTTTGCGGGAGTTGTTTGACTATGTAGCCAAGAACCACCCTGAACTTGCCAAAGAATATGGCATGCAGGACTTGAGCGAATTTGCTTCGGAAGTTATGTCCAACAAAAACTTCCAAAATGCGTTGAAAAAAATTCCGTATCGCCGTGTCAACGCGCTTACTGGGTTTGCACAAGCTGTGTTGCGAGCTTTGGGTCTGGCTACCACTGATAAACATTCTGCGCTGGCTGTTGCCATGATCTCGGTAGACAGCGTTATGGCAGAAGGCCGCAGTCTTCAAGAGTCAATGACCGGAACGCAGGTGGAAGGCGCACTGCCCGGCATTGCCAATGTTTTGGTCAAAGAGCTTGACCCTGCTGCACGGCAATCCATCAAAGACATTCAGAGTATGTTCCCGCCTGAAGAGCAGGAAGGTGTTGGTGGGGTGTTGGGTGCAGCGGTCAAAGGCATTAACACTGCGCGGGAAAAGACTGGCATCATCAACGCTTTCCGTCAGGCTGTAGCCGACAAGCATGCAACGGTGGAAGCCAAGGTATCACAACTGTTTTCTCAGGGTGTGCGGGATTACTTCGGTAACCTGAACCCTATGGTGCTGGTGCGCCAAGCTGAAGACAGCACGAAGATTGTGATGGACTTCTTCCGCACGGGTGGTATTCGGTTGTCCAAAGATGGGCTGATTGAAACGACAAAAAACTCTGCGTCTATGGCGTCAGCTTTGCAGAAGCTGGGTGAGTTTGCCAAGGCCAACGACATGACTGTCGAAGAGGCCAAGAACGAAGTGTCTACCGTATTGGAAGGCCACCGCCTGCACAGCATTTACAACGACCACAACAAACCGCTTGAAGCATCGGCGCTGCTGTTGGAACAGCAAGGCAAGATCAAAGAAGCTGACGCTGAACGCGCTAAGAAGATCGACATGCACATGAATTTGCAGCAGATCGCTCAGCTTGAAGCTATCTTCCAAAAGTCTGCTGGTATCAAAGGTATCTTGAGCGACCTGAACGCTACGAAGTCGCAAGTCATTGACCTGATGGTTGCTACAGGCCGCATCGAAAAAGAGAAGGGTCAATACTGGAAAGATAACGAAGCGTATGTTCCGTTCAACCGTATCTTTGAAGATACTGGCCCCGCCAAAATATTCCGTGGCAAAGGCTTGGGCGTGCTGACCAACATCCCCGGCATGAAGGGTTCCCTTGGCCGTCCGATCAAGAACGTGATTGACAGTTATGCAAACCGCTTGAGTGGCATGGTGGAAGACACCATGAAGAACCATGCTGCGGTCAAAGTGCTGGAGACCATGGAGATGGCAGGCTTTGCCAACGAAGTGGCAACCAAGGATTCAGCAAAGAACAAAGGGTTGGTGGTAAGCCTGTACCGTGACGGTAAGCCCGTGTTCTTTGAAGTGCAGAACGAATACGACATGCTGGCCTTCCAGCAAGCGCCTGAAGTCATCAACGGCTTGACTACAGCCTTGGGCGCTACGTCCCGCTTCTTGCGCTTGTCGATCACTGCAATGCCGCCTTTCGCCATCAAGCAGGTGGTGGAAGACGCGCAGCGTGCAGCGTTCTACTCGGGAGTTAAGCGGCCTTTGGTTGTGGCAATGAAGACTCTGTACAACATGCCACGTGTATTCTTTGGCGAACTAACTGGCCGCAAATCGCCCATGGTCCGCCGCATGGAAGCACTGGGTATCATCGGTGACTACGACTTCAACATTTTTGAACCCGTCAATGAAATTGAAAAGGAACTTGGGCTGACCAAACGCGGGGCAGGTGAGAAGTTATTCCACCGCCTTGAGCAGTTTACCAAAGCATCCGATCTGGCTGCACGTTTGGCTGTGTACGAAGAGACCATGCGGGATACCAACGGAGATGAACTGCTGGCTCAAACCCGCGCACGTGAACTGATTAACTTCAGCCGCCGTGGATCAAGCTCGGCAATGCGCACTGCTGCGCGGGTCATTCCATTCTTTAATGCCTACGCGCAGGGCATGGATGTGCTGTATAGATCAGCTACGGGACTGGATGCATCTTCTGCAATGAACCGCAACGCTGCCCGCAAGATGTTCCTAAGTCGTGTGGCCATGATGACTGCACTGGGCTTTGTGTACGCACTGTCGATGAGCGATGATGAGGGCTACAAAAACGCAACGGATGACGTGCGGGATAACAATTGGCTGCTGCCAAACGGCTACAAGATTTCTTTGCCAAAAGAACTTGGGTTCATGTTCAAGTCTATCCCCGAACGGATTGTTGGCTACTACTTGCGCCATGGCACGGACGAAGAGCAGACTATTATGGAGGCGCTGGGCAGTACGTTTAAGGGTGCTCTGTCTGCGTATGGTTCGCCAAACGTAACGCCATCGTTAATCAAGCCGATACTGGAGAACATGACCAACTACTCATTCTTCTTGCAACGGGAGTTGGAATCTGCGTCTATGCAAAGACTGGAGCCGGGCCAGCGGTCCACGTCCAGCACATCGGAGTTGGCCAAAGCTGTGGGGGAAAACATCAACGTTTCCCCGATCAAGATCGACAACTTCTTGCGCGGCACATTTGGTATGGCTGGGGCAACTACCCTGCTGGCTACCGACGCTGTGCTGAATCCAACACGGCCCGATCGGCCTATGTACCAGATGCCATTCGGTAGCTTGTTTCTGTACGACACCATTGGTGGCCGCGCTAAAAACGAGTTTTACCAACTGCAAGAAAAAGTTGGCCAAGCGGATGACACGTTTAAACACTTGCAAAAGACAGACCCTGAAAAGGCTGGAAAGTTCTTGGAAGCAAACGCCGCGCTCATCAGCGCTGCACCGATGATTAACAACTCGCTGGAGACCCTGAGTAATCTGCGTCGGATGCGGGCTTTGTATGAGCAAGGGACCGAGGAGATGTTGGGTATGGATGGCGCAGAGCGCCGTGCAGCAATTGACGAACTGCGCATTGCAGAAAACGAATCCTTGCGGTATGTCCGTGAACTTCGCAAGAGTTTGGCGGACGAAAAATAAAAAACCCCCGGGGTTAGCCGGGGGTAAAAGGAGAACCATGGAAGCGGGGGATACCCGCACATGAATCCTATCATGCCGTTCGCCAAATCCGTACACCCCACATGCCATTTTCTATGCGGGCCATAGCGCGGATGGTGAACTCCCTGCGCCGTGCATGAATCATAAACTGCATTAAAAATGTTTGGGGTTTGATGCAGGGCACGAAGAAGGAGGAGCCCACGTAGAACTTGCCCCAATCCACCTGCACCTGTATCCCTTCAATCTCAAGCGGCTTCTCGCTCACTGTCGTCCTTCATGGCCATGATGGCTTCAGCATCAAACACACGGCTGATCGTGTCGTCTATCAAAAGCGCATTTACGGGGGGTGCTGACATCATCGTACCCTTTGCCATACGCTTCTTTACAGAATCTACATGGACACCAGAGTTACGCAAGTTGGACACTGTTTCATGGTAGCTGACTTGGTTCTTGGAACACCACTCTTTGAACTTCTTCTGGCCGATGAACAACCGCTTGGTATCTAATTCATACCGGATCAGCAACTCACCCCTTGGCTCACGGATTGGTGCGGTAGGCAGGCCGTTTTCGTTAGGCGCATCACGCACGATCAAGATGTTGTTGATGTTGGCCATGATGAACGAACCCAATGAAGTGCTGCCGTCAACAGGGGTAGCTTTCACATCACCACGGTTTACTTTCAGCAATGTCACAAGCCAGTTGAAAATGCGCTTCACGTCAATGTCGATCAAGCCCAACTGCTGTGCAATCAAACCACCTGTGATACCCAGTGCGCCTGTGGCAGACCAGAAGCGTTCACGCTGGCCAAGACCTGCGGCGGTATCCAAACGAAGCTGCACATCACGCAGCAAGTCCAGTACGTCAGTCAGGTTGTTGACCACGTACTTCATAAAGATTTCACCTGCAAGGCCAAAATTGTCAGTCATCTTGCCAAACAGTGCGTCTGTGAATTCCTTGGAATGGGACTCGTCACGGTGGACCCGCAACTCAATGATCCGCATCATCTCTGCTTCAGGAAATTCCTTCAAGGAAAACAGCTTGTCATACAGGCTGCTGTTGGATGATGTGATTGCCAACAAGCGCCACGTAGTATGGTTGATACGCTCTGCGTTGGACTGTGACTCCATACGGTTCTTGCCGCGCCCTTGGGTAATTGCGTAGGCCAACTGTGATACCACGGTATCGCTCATGTTGGTGATTTCATCAATCGTTGCTGGCAAGTTATTCAGCACCCCGAAGCGGTGAATCTTGGAGTTGTACGTATCATCGTTCTGCAAGAGCAGGTCGAAAGGGTGACCCCAGATACTGTTGATCGCCATCTGCACAGTTGACTTACCCGTGCCAGACCCAGAACTCATCAGGTTCACAATGCCACCGCGCACTTGGGTGAACGGCATCAACACGCTACCAAAGCCCAACATGAACGTAAACGCTTGCGCTTCCATGCCGCTGTTGTTGTAAAAATTCACCACCGATTTCCACTCGTCAAGGTCACCCTTCTTGGTGAGCAATGAGCAGGTATGCATGATGGCTGCTGACGGCGGGCTGTACTTCACACCTGTGGTTGTAACTTCACGGTCGCCAATGATGAACGACTTGTCGTCCGTCCAACCAAACTGGCTACGTACTTTTTCTGCTTGACTCATAATTTGTAACTCCTTTACCCAACGGGATACATAGAACATCAATTCGTCAACGGACTTGCCCAGTACCGCCATACCCTGCGCTGCAATAGCGTCACGGAAACGGTCCTTCGACAACACGCTGACCAGAGGCACGGAGAATTCGCGTACCCCATCTTGTGGCAAGTGCAACCGCATCCATAGCATTTCGCCTACTACCGGATCGTGCATACGCTTGACCACATAGAAGTCGTTTTCATAGATGAGCTTGTCATTGCCCTCTTCCTCAGTCTTGTTTGGATCGCCACGGCGGTAGACACCACCGAACTTGCCGCGAAAGAAAGGGAATGGAAACGTAGGGATGTTGTACACCCGTACATCTTTTGTGCCAGAGTCCAGCGTGGTGACAGTGTTGTCTTCCTCCGTGGCTTCAGCGATCTCTTTACCCAGTAAGATGGGCGAACCGAACTTACCTTTGTGCTTACAGTCTTTGCAGACACCGGACCTAAGAGAATCAAATACGGTACAAGTGTACGGCCCTTTTGTCTCGCTCGCTTTGCGCTCAGTTTCACTGTGGCTGTAACTGCCGTGTTGGTTCGACATGGCATGGATTGACTCGTCACGGTCCACACAATGCTGTGCAACTGAAAGCCCTGCTCGCCATAGGGGTTCGTACACCTGCAACTGATGTTCATAGATGTGGTTCAGTTGGCTACAACCCTCTGCCTTCAGTGCAATGATTTTGGCAAAGCGGTACGTATTATTTTGGCCCATCAGCGCTCTGCTGGTGGCATCGCTTCCTGCGTTCTTCAGGTGTTCTGGTACTTCAAAAGGTAATGCGTTGTCCGTCTGGCTCGGCTCGGGAGCGCCAAGGGCGGCAGCAAATTCAAATAAATCAATCTGGCCATCACCTGCTATGTACTGAACAGGTAAAGGATTTTCTGAGTTTTTAAAATTGGTGGTTTCCGGTACGCGCAGTATGCGGGCAGCGTCCGTGGTGCAGGATGGGTCGGCGAATAGGCTGCGTTCTACGCAAACATCTTTCAGGCGCTTCGCTACGGGTAACCATGTGTCTTTGTTGATACTCTCCGACAGTACCCAGTAGGCATGGATACCGTTGCCGGAGTTGATGCAGATTGGTTGTGGCAGTCCAAGGTCAGCGCAGAATTGCCCCAGTGCAGCCATCGCCAGATCACGCGTAGCGTAGTCCTTTGTGGGGCCACAGTCCAAGTCCAACCAAAATGCTTTGGTCCGGTAGGCATTGGTAGCTAAGCGGCGTGGCGGGTCAATCTCTGGGTCAAACGTAAACATCGAGAAATACGCATCAGCTTTGGCCGTATGTATGTCCCCAATCTCTTGGATCAAAGAAGGGATGTCGTCAGTAAACCGTGTGCGAATCTTGCCTAACCTGATGCCGACCGCGCAGTACGTGCCAGAGTCGGCAAGCACTGCCCTCAAAAATTCGGTCATTGTCATGGCTGTTATTTTTCAAGAAATTAATTGCGCTCGATGTAAGCAAAGATAGTGGCCGCAGTATCGGCACGGGGGGAATACTCCCCTGCAAACCATGCGTAAACAGTGACGGCACTGACCCCTGCAATCTCCGCTACCTTCTTCACAGAGATGTTTTTCTTGATGCACATTCGTCCAATCTTTACCCCCACAAGCCTACCGTTTGCAGCCTTGTTCCGTTGAACCGTTGATAACGTATAGCCGATCATGTTTTCTTTCTTGTAGTTATAGGTGGGGGTACTCGCTGCACTGCTCGTGGATGAACCCACAATGGTGGCAGCATTCGCTTTCCCCCCGATTCAAATCAGGACTCGTCGTCAGCCCATGCGTCCAACACGGCGGCTACATCCTTAGTCTCAGTCTTCTTCACTGCGCGTTTGACTGGCTCGTCCGCTGCCTCCACTGCCGCCTTGGGTGCAGCAGGTTCAGCAGGTTCAGCAAACGGGGATGCCTTGGCAATCGGGGCATCACCGTCAATCTGATTCACTGTCAGGGTAACAGCGTTCAGCGCATCAGCCGATTCGCTTTGGCTTTTGCTCTCTGCCGTTTCATCAACAGCCAATGGGCGCACAGCGCGGAAAGTCAGCTTGGGTGTGGCGCTTGCTGTATCAAAACGCATCTCTGTCACAACTGTGCCTACAGGCAAACCATGGCCACCAAGGAACTTGGCGTACTGCTGCAACGGCATCTTGCCGTTATCGCCTTTGCCGAAGATCGACTGGCCGGGCAAAGCCAACTGATACACATCGCCGCCGATGTTGTTTTCCAGTACCACTGCCACACGCTGGTTGAAGCGGCATGCACGGCTATCGCCTTGGCCAGAACCTTTGATGTTCTGCTGGCAGTTCTGGCAATTGGTACTCTGCGGGCTCTTCACACCTTTGTCGGGTGCAACGCCATCAGTAGACTGGCAGGTAGGGGCAGTGTTCTGTCCTTCGACATACGTACCAGCGTAGAAGCTACGGGAAATTTTCTCGGCAGCGCGGACAATAACCACGTTCATGGCGCGGTCGTCGTTCTGGGCAACTTCCTTGCCACCAACAATCATGCGGAATACACCGCCACGAATTGAGATACGTTTACCGTTACCGCCGCTACCCATCAGGGCTTTGGTTGTTGCGTCCAGTTCAAGGTTACGCAAGTGGGCTGGAAGGGTGTTGCCACCTTGGGAAAAGAGTGCGATGTCAGACATTGGATTGGTCCTTGGATGCGAAGTTTTTGATGAGGGTTAAGTCAAGGTTGAAAAATTTGGCAAGTTCACTACCGAAGAAACGATAGTTCTTGCCAACGCGGATAAATGGAATACGTTTGGTCGGGTCTTCCTCCCGAATCAAACCGTGGATAGTTGACGGGGCGACCTGCAATAGCTTCGCCACTTGCGCCAACGTGAGGGCAGTTTCCAATTTAGCTTCTCCTTACGGTTACAGTGTATTTGTTATCGACGTTCAAGCCGGGCGGCATGAGGTCGGGGTTTTCCCGAAGGAAGTTCTTCATATTCAACTGCGACACACGGCGCTCAACTAAGTCAAGGGCGTCATTGTCGCGGATGAATTTGTGCATTGCGGCCCAGTCACCTGTCCAGTAGCGTGTTTGCACTGAACGAATTGCTGTACCGTGTGCTGTGCGGATACTTTCCGCACCTGTTGCCTTGCAGGTTTCAAGCAAGTTCTGTTCGACCAACTCCATCTTTTCTTTGATGGCACTGTCGTCTGCTTCATACTGCGCCTTGAGCGCGGCACGGGCGTCACGCATTTTTATGTATGCTTTGACAAGTCTATCTGCTGTTATTTCCATGATTGTTCCTTTGCGTTTTTGATTAATAATACACCCAATCTTTACTTTGTCAAGTACCTCCTTAACTTATTTTATTGTCGAGCTCGAAAGCATCTCTGTACAACTCCATTAAGCTCGTTTGCGCTGTCTCTTTATTGTCCAAGGTCTTGTACAACTTGGCTTCTACTGGGCTTCCGTAGAGCTTAACCACCAGACATTTATTTTTCTGCCCCGCACGGTGGATACGGGCGTTCGCCTGTGCGTAGGTCTCGTAAGATGTGATTGGCCCCCACCATACGACTGTGTTGGCCGCGTGCAAGGTGACACCGTGTGATGCAGCTTGGGGCTGGATGACAAGCACCTGCGGGTCTGCGTCTTCTTGGAACCTACGAAAGATTTCTGTGCGTCTACCTGCGGGTACGCCCCCGTGGATCACCTCTACCGTATACCCATCACGGCGCAGTTCTTCGTACAGGATTTCAATGGCATGGCGATACGGTACAAACACCAGCACCTTGTGGCTGGACTCGTCAATCACTTCTTTCAACACCGCCGTCCGGCTGCTGGAATCAAACGATACGATCTCGCCACTATTGGAATAGACTGCGCCACAAGAAATTTGCAGCAGCTTGTTCAACTTGGCGGCAGCATTGACCGCTGTGACTTCTTCGCCTGCTGCCTGCATAGCCATGACCTTACGCATTTTCTCGTAGTACCGCACCTGCTGCGGCGTCATAGGCACCTCTCGTTCTGAGTACAGCAAGTCCGGCAGGTCCAAGCATTCTTCTTTGGTGAACCGAATGGCGGGCTGTAGCAACTGCCGCACTGTGTGCTCGGCTTCCTTTTTTGGAGCCCACTTGAACGCGGTAATCTTGTTCATAACCTGATCGCGGTACAACGTGAAGCTACGTGGTGCAGCCGATGGGTTGATAAGTTTGGCCAGACCATATGCATCAAGCGGCGACTGTGAAGCGGGTGTACCCGTCAACATCCACAGCCAGCTATCGGGGTTGCCAAGAACGATACGGTTCAGTGTCTTCCAGCGTGTAGTAGTGGCAGTCTTGTATGCGTTGGCTTCGTCAACTACGATCATGTCGAACTTGGCCTTGATGATGTCTTCTTCCACAATGCCTACGCCATCGAAGTTGATGATGACAAACTCAGCATCAGAGTTAATGATCTGCTGGCGTTTCTTTTTATCGCCATAGGCTACGCCCACCTTGCGGTGCATGGTCCCTTTGAAAATGTCGCTCTGCCACGCTGATTGCATGATAGACAGTGGGCAGATGATGAGCACCCGTTTGATGTGCTTGGCGTTCATCAGGTAGTCGCATGCCCAAGCGACTGACAGCGTTTTGCCTGTGCCCGGTTCACTGAAGCAGAAGGCTTTGCGGTGCAGCGTGAGGAACGCTGACGTTTGTTTCTGGTGGGTGAACGGCTGATAGATGCCGGGCCAGTTGTACTTAGCAACGATGGGTGAGGGTACGTTCTTGATCCGCAGGTTTTTCAATACCTGCGCTTCCTCCAACCCCCAGTGAACCATCACCGTGCTGATCTCCCCTTCTTCCAACAACGCGCTCTTCGGTATGACGCTTAGCACCTTGTACGGGTTACGTAGTCTGAGCTTTAAGGCCTTGCCGTCAATGATTTCCATGTGTGTTCCAATGCAAAATAGACCGAAAGTGATGTTCACTTTCAATCGGTTAAGTGACCCCTTACGGGGGTCGGTCGGTCAGATCACTTAACGGAACGAAAAGCTCTGGCTGGTACGGTTACAGGGTTAAATTTCTAAAGCCCCCGGGCTACCACTCATACCTGACGCGGCCCGTATTATTCGGTTTACTTTTTCTTTGGCTTGTTTACCTTCACGGTGTGGTCGCTGTTTCTGCTGAAGGATCGGTTGGCGCTTGGGGCTTCGAGGCGTAGGTTACTTTTGGCCGTGCTCCCACCTTTAGATAGTGGGCGCTTGTGGTCAATATCCTTGCCAGTGCGGTCGATTCCCTCCCGGTCGTACAGGTCTCGTGCGTTCTCCCGCTTACGTCGTGCGGGTGCTTCGTTTCGGGCAAGTTGTTGGTCATATTCTTTTTTATATGGTCTGGGTTTGTTTACGTAGGGCATGTCATTTCCTTCCACAGTGGGCACAGGATGTTACCCAGCAGTAATTTTTACACAAACCGTTGGGTTTTGCATTCCAAATTCCAGAGCTATGTGCGCCTTCCAGCATGGCCACGGTTGGCATCCAATGGCTCCAGTACCTGTGCTGCTGATCTGTTTCATAAAGAGATGGCACAAACTTGTCTTCGGTCAGGAACAGCAAGCCGCCCTTGACTTTTTTGACGTGTGGAAATATCTTGAAGACTGCCAGCGCCATGAGTTCAAGCTGGCCAAGGTCAGCGTACTTGGATTTGCCAAGTTTGTAGTCAACCACACGGGCTTCGCCCTTCTCATGGTTCACGATCAGCAAGTCAGCAACCCCACGGAACCAGCAAGCGGGGTCAAAGAAGTCACAGGGTTCCAGCTTTTCGTTCAATGCAAGTTTTAATTCACAAAACTTCTCGCCGGGGATTTGTAGCAGGCTATCAAGGGCGGGTTGGATGAAACCGTACTTGGGGTCAATCGGTGTGCCGTCCCGCACGTAACGTTCAGCAACCTCATGTACGACCTTGCCGTACATCGCGGCTTCACCCTCTGGCTCCTTAGTATCCTTGGCCACCTTCAGGTGGTAGTACTTCTTGGGGCAAGTGGTAAAAGTCTTCAGGCTACTGAAGCTCCATGCAGGGATGGCGGGCATTAGATGCTTTCTATGATTAATTTCAAATCGTTTTCAAGGGGCTGTAACTCACGCAATAGCGCATCTGGCAATAAGCGTGGTAACTGGGCCAACCGTCTGTTATCCCGATCAAACCTATCAACTATCTGTTTTACGCGGGTCGAAGACAGCCCCAACTGTCTTCCAACCCTAGCGTAGTTCTTCTCATACATGTGCAAAATAGCGACCAATCGGCGGTACTCTTCCGCCCTGTTGGAAATTTCTTTAGCAGTCGCCATAGCTCAGCCCCATACCGCTTTCGCAGTTGACTGGTAAACCTTCTGCCCACGACGGAACCCAGCGCATACAGGATTCCACATAGGCCCGCGCTTCATCCGCTTCTTCTTGCCTTGCGACAATGCCGATAGCATCGTGAACCGTGAGGACCACTTTGTATCGCTTGGCAATCTTCAGCATTTGTTCGCCAATGATACACCGTGCGATGGCTTGCGTGAAGTTTTCCACGACCTTTCCACCATATATTTTGATCGCCCCTTTGCGGGTTGTATATACAAACTGCCGCTTGCCCTCATCGTCTACGATCTCACGTAGCCCGTTGTAGTAGATATGCAAACCGTTCGGCAAAAGAATGCCCTGCCCATCTATCGTCAGCAAGTTATTGCGGCACAAGTTCATTGTTTGCCCCCGCACCATGCACTTCAACGCCTCTTGTGATTCGCGCCAGAGCGCAGGAATTTTCGCATAAGTAGTTCGGTACGTATTAATAATGAGTCCCGCTTCCTCGCGTGGAATTTCAGTACCAAAAGTTTTGAGCTGCGCCTGAAATTTGTCCGCGCCCATGCCGTAGCCCGCGCCGAGGATCGTTGTCTTACCGACAAACCGTTCGGGGTGTTCCTTCGTATCTCTAACCTCTTCGACTGTCTTGCCATATATAGCAGCAGCCATGATTTTGTAAACATCTTCGCCCTTTGCAAATGCGGACACCAGATCGTCTTGCTCTGCTTCCCACGCCAGTGTGCGTGCTTCAATCTGTGATGAGTCCGAATCAATAAACACATAACCCTCTGGTGCGAGGATCGCCTTCTTCAACTTGCCCGCGTTGGGGCCACGGCTTGGCAGGTTCTGCAAGTTAACAGAATCCGAGCCGCCCCACCGCCCAGTGTGGGCCGCGTAATATTTCAACGGTACAGGGAACGTACCCCGCTTGCCGATGTCTATGAACCGCTGTGTGCGGGTCTCTTCCAGCGTTGACTTGGTTCCAATACGCGCCGCGCACAGGGCTTGCACCCGTACATCTTCATGCTCCAGCAAAGCTTTGAACCCCTCATCGCTCTTGGCCAAGGCCAGAGTTGGCTTGCCGTTGGTAGGGCTGATCTTCATGGGGGCTTGAATGTCCAAGCCTTTGAGCATGGCAGCGAACTGCGGGTTGCTCATCAACGTCTTGCGTACTTCTGCGCGAGTCTCTACGTCACCAAGCACCTGCTTGACGGCCAAGTCTGTACGACCAATAGCTTTCAGTGCATTGACCAAGTGCCCTTGCTTCTGTGCAGCAGTGTCCTCAAGGTGTAATGCAAGTGCATGGGTGTCCAAGCGCAACACTGGGTCAATAAACATTTGCAGAGTAATGTCTATCAGCTTCAGTTCGATCTTGGGAAACCCCGCCGCCATCATCTTGTGAAAGATGTCGTATGTAAGGTCCACATCGTTCTTGCAATACTCGCTGTACTTCACAATGTCATGGGTACTAAAGTCATATAAGCGCTTACCTTTGGCATCCAGCACTTCAGTACCCTTTACCCCTGCGTTGTACCTTTCGGCCATAGCTTTCAACGAACCGCCAGCTTCCACCCCGTGCAGGGCACGGCCCATCGACAAAGTATCCAGCCAGCCTTTGGGCTTGACCCCGTAGCGCCACGACAGGATCGCCCCATCGAACGCAGTGTTGTGACACAGCACAAGCGCATCATCCCACGGCAGGGAACGTAGCTTAGCAATCACACTGCCCTCATTGCAAACCCAAACAGGCGGCTCGTTGTCTATCTTGTACGCAAAGCCAATGGCTTCAAAGCGTTCGTCCCGCACGTACTGTTCGGTGCTCAGCTTGGTCAGACTGAAGTCGTTGTCGTAGTAGGTTTCAAAGTCAATCGTAATCAACTTAGTCATTGGACTTCACCCCCATCCGCGCTTCGATCAGATCATCAAGATGTGCCCGCAACTCTGGCCCTTTCATCGTGGTCCCTGCTAGTAACTCTAGCATGTTGGTGACCTCTGCAAGATTGTGTTCGTTGACCACCATGGCCACGCCCTGCGCTTTGTGGATACGGGCAAGCTCTGCATCTTGCAGTGTAGTAGTCTTGCCCTTGCCAGCCTTGCATTCGATAGCAAAGAACTTACCGTTCATGCAGCCCACGATGTCGGGGATACCTTGCCGCCCATAGCCATTGGCAGGGGGCATGAAGTAGTAGACACCCAATGCAGCCAGTATCTTGCGTACGGATGTTTTTACTTTTGCTTCAGATGTTTGTGCCATCCTGTACCTCCTTGAGTTTGGCGGCGTAGTGCTGTGCTTTGTTGGTGTCGTCTGTGCCCGGCTTCTTGCCTTGGCGCATACCGTATTTGATGACGTTGCCCTTGAGGTAGCCTACAAACTCTTCGTGTGTAAGCACGGCCTCCATCACAGCCCAAGGCTGCATGCCCATGTCTTTGTAGTGACTGCCACCAACTTGCACTTTGTCTGCGGTTGTTACGTATTCATAGGGGAACATTTCCATCTGTGCGGTGTTTGGTATCGGTTTATTCATTGCTTTCTTTCTTAAGTTACTTGGTTGGGTGAGGGGCATTGGGTGGGATTTCAGCACACATATACACTGCCGTGTACTTGCCTCGGTTTGGTTTCATCCATCTGTCTATATACACGCCCCATACTGCGGGCAGTGTGTTGTAAAGAGTGTCTGGGTTGCACTCAAAATAATCTGCCATTTCGTCTACCGTAAGGCCGTCTTCGGATGCCAGCAACAGGTTACGTATCGTTTGGTGTCTGGACTTCATCGTCTTCTTTCAAGAGTTGTTCCAGTTCTTCTTGCGTGATGAACGGAATTCCAAACATTTCTTTTTGTTTAGCACGGACACGTTGCTCCATTTCAATGCGCTCAAATTCATCGTCTTCAGTGTTCATTTTTGCTCCTTGTATGCCACGTTAAACAGTCTTTGAATCTCCGGCAGAAGCGATTGAAACATTGCGTTGCGGTCGATCTCTGCCTTTTTTAATTGAGGCACATACTCAGGGATTACCATTTCAAGGCCAAGGTGTTGTGCAAAATCGTTCAGTATGGTGGCCGCAAATTCGCGGGGTGATGCGTACCACTCATCAAGATAATCGCCGTCTTGCGTTTCAATAAACTCCAGCATCTTGGCTTGCAGCTCTTCATCAGTCATACGCCTTTACCTTTCTCAAATGAATTCTTGTATGCCTTGGGCAACACCCTGCGGGCTTCGATAACCAGCGCCTTGTCCTGCCCGTCCAGCAGTCGGTCAATGATTGAGTACAGCTTGGGCAGTAGTGTTTGTACGATTGCCGTGTCCGCTGCATAGCCTTGTATATCGTCATCTTCATCCATTGTTGTTCTCCCGTATATCGAGCATCATTTGACCGTCCGCGTAGTAGTAGCCAATGACTTCCCATTCCTTGCCAGCGCTGTAAATTCTGATCGGTTTGGACATGGCTTCCGCCACTTGGTGCACGGGTAAGTTCGGCGTACTGTCGCCGTCAAAAATTACAAAATCAATTGGTGTCAAAATTTTTCTCCTTTAGTTTGGCTTCAGTTATACATACAGCATCCATCGGAACTTCAGTTGCAATGTCTCGCCGCTCCTCATCCGTCAGCCCTACCCATTCGCGCTGTGCTGCGGACGGGGCGGTGTAAAAATGCTCTGCAAGCTCCCGGGCGTTGTGTTTGTTGACGCCTTCACGCACAAGGTTTGCCACGACCATCTCCATCCACGCCACAGGCTCCTGCACAGGGTCTGGCTGTGGTGGGTGTGTGTAAAGCGGCTTGTACGTCCAGCCCTCCATCAAATGGCCTTCTGGGTTTTCGTAGTGAATGTCGTCCTCTTCTCCGTATCCGGTGATTGTCATCCACGCCACAGGCTCTTGCTCTGTGCGCTGTGGTGGGTGGGTGTAGAGAGGAATTGAATAACGAGTTTCGTAATCAGGATAGTTGTGTCTATCGCTGGCAGTCGTAACCCGTTGACCGTCTTGACGCATCCACGCCACAGGCTCTTGCTCTGGCTGTGCCAAGGCCGCTTGCCAACCAGCCCATGCAAATTGGATTGGCGTATCAGGTGTATACGGCCCGTTATTGGGGATGTCATCACCAGCGTCCCACCATTTTTCAAAGCGTTTCAGTTCTTTAATCATGTGTTCTCCTTGCTCGAATGGCTTTCAAAACCCGATCACTCAGTGCTTTATCTGCGCCAAGTAATGCAAGACCCGCCGTATTTGCACACGCTTCACGTTCATCAGCAACAGCTTTATCAAGACCTTTTGTCAACAACTGCTGCATGGCATCTAAGGCTTTTTGCGCCGCCTCAGTCACCTCAACACCTTCATTAACTTCAATGCGTCTGTCGGCGGTGATGCGTAGCACCCAGTCTGAATTGAAATCTTGAAAAACAATGGAATTTGGATTTGTTTTATATAAATTCATGTGTTTCCCCTTGCTCGTATGGCGGCTCCGTATGCCGCAATTGCCATGTCGTAGGCGTGTGCGCTTATTTGACAGTGCTCATGTGGGTTTGACAGGGTTTGGCGCAGTGCATGACAGCCCTCACGTTCCCCAAGAATCATGATGTGGGCACGCTCCATCCATTTGTCACGCTCATCAGCACGCACCAACTCGGCAAAGGCTTCAAGGTCTTCGTGCCTTTCAAATGAATGGTAGCTACCATCAGCAGGGAATACTGCCCCAGCCTCCCGCGCCATCTCCATGATTGTCTTGTCAGGCTCATAGTCAAGCCCCAGTTCACGCGCATTTTCAGCTTTGATGTCCAAAACAATTTGACGCTTGCGCCATCCTGAATCTGTTTTGTCGGTGCTCATTTGCATTTCTCCTTTTTGTCAATCAATTAAATATCTGTGGGGTTTTCTGTAAACTTCACAAGCTGTGCATTTGTTGTCCACAAAGTCATGGTCTTTGGTATTTCCAAGGGGCCCACATAAATGAGCGCCAAACAATTGCGCAAGCCCCATCATGTAACGCCCATCGGGACCGCAAAACAGTTGTGGGGAACCTTTGGAAAAGTACGCCTCATTTAAAGGGTGCGGTTTGTTCATTTCTTACTCCTCATCTCGCGGCACGCTTGTTTAACTTCCAACGCCATGTCAGGTGAAAACTCTGCCATCGTGCAGTCCATTTTCCGTACCTCATTCATGCTCGGGTACATCCAAAAGCACAGCGCCATAAAACACATTAGTGCAATGATGATGCCGCAGGTAATTATTAACTCTTTTATTAAAGCAAACGTAGCGTCCATGTCAGTCTCCTAAGTTGTGAAAAATATCATCGGTCAATTCACGTACACGTGCCAACACCTCGGCCATGTCCGCTTTGTGTGTGAACTCCTTGGCGATGTGCATGCGGATGTTCACTAAGGCCACGTACATGTCGTGGCCCTTCACCGCATAGAGTAGCTTGCGCTCGTCCTGCGGGTAATTGAATTCAAGTACTGCTTTCATAGTTTCCGTTCCTTTGGTTGTAGCCAATACACTGGACCCACACGGTGCCCGATGGACTGAATGTTTGATTGGTTATCCACCAAGTTCAACAACGCAATGTCTTTGCGTATCCATTCCGGCAGTGCTTCATCTGTGTATACGGCTTCGTATTTATGCCATTCGTTATGGTAGACACCAACCTCCCACTTACCCTCTGGTGTTTTTACCACTCTGTAACTAAGTTCTTTTGATTTGTCCATTTACATGTGTACCGTCACCCCCGTAGGAGCTACGTTATAGTCATTGTTCATACACCAGAGCGTAGGTGCAGGCCACTCACCGCCCCAGTCACCGAAGACATCCCCGTCAGTCAATACGACAATACAGTCCGGCACGATGTGTTCATCGCGCAGATACGCCGTAACGCAACTCGGAGCCGTACCACCACCGCCCACAGGCTTGGTGCTTTGACTGATCGAGTCGATCGAATTTGATTGATATGTTTCGTGTGCAGCTACATTGTGCCCCCAATAAAGCAATTCCACAAATTCAGGACAAACAGTTTGGCAAATTCCCTGAACTTCAGAAAGAAAAGCTGCCAGTTCCTTGCCCCCGATGGAGCCAGAAGTATCGACAGCCAGCACTATGCGGAACAGCGAGTCGGTGTAAGACGTAGGCGTCATCATGTCTTGGCTCATCATGCGGCGATCCACACGGCGGTACGAAGAGTAGTCATCCCCCGGCTTGCAGTTGGTCACGAACTCCCGCAGGGCGGTACGCCAGTCAACCTTGGGCTTGAGCATTTCCAAGATGTCACGGTCCACGTTGGCCCCTGCCTTGCTTGCCAAGATGTTGCCTTGGCGCAGTGCTTGGTCGATGGTTTTGGATAGCTCATCCACTTCGGTTGCTGTCATCTGGTCAGCGCCATCCCAGTCGTGCTGGTCAAAACCTTTCGGGCGCTTGCCACTCTGGCCATCTTGCTTGAGCGAACGGAACACTTCGCCTGCGTCCATGCCACGGTACTTCTCATCAACGCACCCGCCGTCAGGCAGTTTGACGAATTGATCTTTCTTGTATCGGTCGTGGATCGGCAGGTTGATGACGTAATCACACGCCACGTTGGCCAACTCAGGATCATCGTTGTACAGCCCACGCCACGTGGACAAGTGCTTGAAGGCGCAGTGCATCTTCTCGTGCAATACCAAGCCCATCAGTTCGGCATCGGTCAGCCCTGCGATGAACTGCTCACCATACTCAGCGTTAACACCATCGGTGCGGGCAGTGATGCTTGGGTCGTTGACGACTTTGTTTTCGCCCATGACGATGATGCCCGCCAGCCACATGTACTCGCTGTCGCGGATCAGTGAAACGTGTGCGCGTTCTACGCGCTGTGCTTGTGACATTTTCATATAGTCCTCACGCAAACATGTATTGGTTGTCAGTAGCGAACGTGGTGAACTTGTCGTTCTCGAACACGAAGTGCTTGCTGGTCTTCTTGACGATCGTGGTGCAGAACAACGCTTGCACTTCCTTGTGCATACGCGCCATGTAAGTCATCCACGGGTCGAGCGTATCTTCGGTCACCCAGTTCAACGCTTGGTAGGTAAGCATCAGCTTGCCCGCTACCTGTGAGGGCAGGCGTGCGTTGTCAGGGTCGTTGATGATCTCTGCACGCTTGGGCAACGAGTCACCCATGGCAATCCATGACTGCATATCCAGCGCAGCAGGGGCACCGATCGTACCAATCAAAGCAACTTCCAACGCATTGGGCGTGTACATGTGGCGCTTGTTTACGATCTTAGATGCTTGCTCCAATGAACGGTGCGTAACGAACGCACTGCGCTGCGCCTTGGGGTGAAAGATGAACGGGTTGTCATCGGGGCGGTCGTACTCTTCGTAGGACTCCAACGCCTCTGGCCGCTCTTCGACCCACATGATGACCTCTGGTGCAATGCCATTCACCCGTGCAAAGTCACGTATCCAATCAACCGCAGTGGGCTTGCCCATACGCACAGTAGTCAGGCGGTTGCGGTGGTGCGCTTGCAGGGTATCCCCTACGTTCTCGCCGCCATGGTTAGTCGTGGCAAACACGATGCTGTCAAGGTGCAGGAACCGATTGCCAAGCCTACGCTCTACCAACAGGGGCAGGGATGCATCCTTCACGTTCTTGTGGGCCTTGCCCATCTCATCCAACATCAGGATCACAGGCACATCGCTGTGCAGTCCAAGCGATTCGTTCGGATAGAACTCGCTGGTCTTGGTCGCGTGGTCAACGGCGGGCACACGGAAGTCACCCTCGTGCATGACCGTCATGTCCATGTAAATCTCACGGTGGCCGGGGAACCGCTTGCCAAGCGCATGGATAAGCGAAGACTTACCAGACCCGATGTGGCCCTCGACGATGGTTGTAACTTCTGTGCCGATGGCGGCAATCAGATCAACGGTTTCGTTGTAGTTCAAAGATGTTTGCATAGTTTGCTTTCGGTTATTGTTTGGTTGCGTTCATGCTGTCGATGGTGTTAGCTACCTTTTGCTGTATGTCGGCATCGGTCAAGCCTTTTACACGTGAAGCAACTACTAAGGTCATGGCCAGCGTAGCTAGACCTTCCCCTATGGATAGTTCGCTTTTGTTTAGCACCGCAATGATTTCCGCAGCGGTACGTTTCATTTTTTGGTCGAGGTCCATTTATATCTCCAGTTTAAATTTTTCCGACAAGTCATCCATCTTGACGATGAGCGACTGACGAAGTTCGGGTGACTGACGCAGGGATTTAATGTCCACGTCTTCCAATGACAACTGCAAGGCGCGGCGTGCCGCTTCCAAGTCAGGGTCATCCAGCACGTTCAATGATTCCAACGTATCGCACAGGCCAAGGGCATTCTCCAGCATGGATGCGTACAGCTTCTGCGTGGTGCCGTCCTCACGTGGTGCCATCTTGTCTTTGATGTGCTTGACCTCTTCGTACAGGCGGTTCCACGGTTCCTGCATGGCCTCTTGGATGCGGGTCTTTGTGGCTTGCTCGAACTTGTCCTTCAACTGCTGTATGGCTTGGGCAGGTATGTCTACACGGAAGTCGCCCGCCTCTGGCACAGGCGTAAAGTTGTAGCGCAGTGCAAACTTGTGCGTGATCTCGCCTACCGTGGGGTACTCGACCGCATCAAACAGCTTGCCCAGCTTGAATGCCTGCGCAGAAATCTTCACTGCATAGTTGGCCACGAACTGATCGACCAAGCGATTGAATTCCTTCTCGTTCTCGGACAGTTCATGTGATACATCAAAGAACGCTTTGGTAGGTACAAGCCTTGTGCCGCCATCATTCCATGGCAATGTGACTGAGTACAACCATGCACGCACCTTGCCAGCGTGAGAGTTGATTGCTTCAAGGTCAGCGTCACCTACGAACAGCGACTTGTACACCGATGCCGCGCCCTTGTTGCGTGTGTTCTTTGCGGTGTTGACTTCTTCAGCCGTGACCTTGTCTTGCTTGCGCCCTGTGTACACAGAGATATTCATGTCAAGAAGCATGGCAGATGATGAGAGTGATTTATGTTTCATAACAGTTCCGTTAAAGATATTTCCTACCAGTAGGAAAGAATTAAAAAGATGAAGGGGTGCATTCCGATTTGGAAAGCGGCTTAGCCAACTTCCAATTCGGGCCGAGGATGCGCACAGCTTTGACCCATGCACGCATGTTGTGACGTTGGGTATGGGCCGGAGCCCAGCCCACACTGAATAGCTCTCGCGCTTTGATAAGCATTCTGATGTTCATAGTTCCTTCTTAATACAAGCGCAGGATTTCTGCTTGGTCTGTGTCGGGGTTGTGCATCACTGACGCACTGCCTGTACCCCATGCGTGGATAGCCTGTGACGACAGTGACTTGACCAGCTCTTGGCGGCTTATGCCCTCTTGTTGTGGCACAGTTACCACGTCACCGACTTGCATGTCTTTGATGAACGGCGTTGTCACCTTGGACAATTCCCCACGCACACGGCGGGGTTGCCCATCTTGATTGACCCTGCGGGTCTTGACTTTCGGTGGGGGTGCAAGCACCAGATCGCCGAAGTTATGTTGTGTACCGTCAGGCATGACGATGATGTACTTGGCCCCGATCGCAGTCAATGTGCGCAAGGTTTTTTGCAGTGTTAGATTGATAATGTCCATGATGTTTCCGTGGTTAAAAAGTTAGTTAAGTTCCGACTTAACAAGGTTAAGTATACATGATAAAGGTCGTTGTGTCAAACGCAGTTGTAGTATTTACCCTCCCCGCCAGTAAAAGAGATCGGCAATAAGTACTGCGATGATTGACACCAAAAACAAAACCCGCCATGCCTTGTCGGCAAAGGTCATGCCCTTGGTGCTGAATTCAAACGGGTCGTGCTTCATCTCAATGCACCTTGTAAATTTGGTCGAACAACGAACACAGCACAACGTCAGGGTCGTACACACGCAGGTCTTGCAGTGCCTGTGCCAGTACCTTGTCGGTCAGCTTCTTGCGGTCAAGCGAGGGCAGTGCCATGTCAGGGTCTTCTGGGTACACGCTCTCAGCAATCATGTGCAGCAGGTCCACGCACAGGCCAGTCTGTGCATCGTAGATGGACTCGCGTATCTCGCTGGTGTAGTCAAGCTCATCGCTCCAGTGGCCGCCCGATGTGGTCTGGTGCCAGCCCGTGTCGTACATACCCGTACTCATAGGTAGCGCATACACGCCGGGCTCACGCTCGGTAGGCAGCATGTCCCACTTGACCTTGAGCACAGCTTTGGCCAACGCTTGGAAGTGGGCTATGTCCAACTGCTCACGGTCGCTGTGCTCGAACATGTACCCTACGCTGATGTTGGTGCATTCGGGTATCACGTCAACGAACTCGGCTGTGTCGGTGTACACACCGGAAGGGTCAGGCGAATACATGAACGTATCATCGGCGGCATTAAGCTGATCGCTGAGATGCTGTGCGAACATGTCGGAACAGCATGTGCCATACGCTTGGTCAGTGATGATGCTGTCAACGCCGCGCCTGTCGAACGCAATGGCACGGTCGAACTCACCAAGCAACTGAGGGTAATGCTTGGACAGATGCGTAGCACCTATGCCGCCGCACTCCTCGCCTTGTGTGAACACGTAGTAGCCTGCAACCTTGTGGGTAAGCATGTGCATGAGCATGGCACAACCCGCACCATCGTCAGCACCAAGCGGGGCACCGTCAGCAAACCACATGTGCTGTGTCTTGGTGAACTTGTTGGCGGCCACTACCTTGTGCACCGTGTCCACATGGGCAACGAACAGCGTCTTGTGCGTACCGTCAAGCCTAGCGTCAACGTGCAGGTTACCCGCAACGTCAACCCACGTCTTCTCTTGGAACTTGGCAGGCACACGTTCGCTCAGCCAGTTGGTGAAGTACATGGTGGCAGGGGTATCGTGCGGTCGGGTGATGGACAGCGCACGGGTCAGGGTCTTGTAAAGAATGGTAGATGTTTTCATATTTGCTTTCTCCTACTGGTAGGAATTAGTTGGTTTCGGAATCGTCTGCCGTCAGGCGAACGTGCATTTCTGGTGGGATGTGGTCATTGTGATAGCGGGTGCCATCGGTGTCCTCTGTCCAGTCTTCGCAGTCGTTGGTGTACCAATTGTTAGACTCAGCGCATATCCAGCAGTCGTCAATCAACGCGTAGTCGTCAGTGTCTGTAGCCCGCACGATGCGCTCGTTATCTATGTGATACCACTCGTCACCGATCAGGACTGCGTTATCTGAATGCTCGTAAGTACCGTTCTCAAGGGACACGATGTCGTTGTCGCCCAAGTAATTAGAGTCATACCATTGTTCTTGCGAGTCAACATACACCGCGTCACCCTCTTCGATCATGTACTCGCTACGCCTACGGCCAAGGACTGTACAGTAATTTTCGTGACAGCAACTGCACACTTGACGACTATCATTACGACCAACGGTATAGCCCTCGTCCTCGTTCATGCGGTCACCGCAGTCTTCGCACTCTATGTTGTTGGCGTAGTCGGCATGGCCATCGGTGTTGTCGCACATGTAATCACCGCCATCAGTGATGAACAGATATTCCCTGCCGTCACTGCGCCGCCCCGACCACATGGTTTGGCAAGTGCCGTCACTGCGCCGCACGTCCACAGTCCGGCAGTTGCCGTCAATGTAGGGTGCAAGGAACCCGCCATCACCACTGCCCGAGAAAAACGCCATGCGTTCACCCTGCCATTCACTGCGTTTGTCGAAGCCATTGTCTGTCAGCCACGCTTCCAACACAGGGTCACTGTGCGAATAGCGGCCAACATCTTTGAGATAACTGCGAACGAAGTACTTGCGGCCATCTCTGTCCATGACCAAGCAGTTGCCGATAGTGTCGCCGCCCTCTTGCCGCACGGCCAGCTTCCAACCGTAGGCAGGGTCGTACACGTTATAGGGGTGCTCTTCGGGCTCTGCGCTTTCCCACTGCATGCAGGAGTAGGGCCCACGCTGCTTGTGATAGACCATCTTCTCAATGTCATCCACAAGGAAGCATCCCTGCGTAGATACCAAGGCGGCAAGGTCACGCACCGCATGGTCGGGCAGCGTACTGAAGTGAGAGCGTAGGTATTTAGCCACACTGGTGACAGTTTTCTTGTTGCTAAATTCGTCTCTGGGTTCGTTTCTGGTGTAGGCAAGGCGTTGGCTGTCGCCTGTGCTGACGTGTGGCCATTCAAGTAGCAGTTGCTGCCAATTGTCGGGGCGTGCCAGATGGATAGCTTTTTCCACAACGAAGTGGAATTGGTATTTGTCCTGCAACTCGCGGTGCCATTCACGGCGCGGGCAAAGCTCTTCATGCGTTTCGGTATTGTCAGGGTGCATGACCCAGTGGTATCGGCCACGGGCAAGGATGGATTTGGTGTCCTCCATTATGGATAACATGTTTATGGGATCGTACGCAGTGTCTGGGGTATGTGTGTTCATAACAGTTCCGTTAGTTTCAAGCGTGATGTGAGACGGCACATCACAAACCGTTTTTCCTACAGGTAGGAATTATTCTTCTTCAGGCAGGGGCACATCCACTTCATCCCCGAACTTGGATGCAACATAGCACCGCATAGCGGCAATCAGGGGTGTGGGGCCAGACTCAAAAACCGCTTTGGGTGCCCACTGGATGGAAGTCCACTTGTCTCGCTCATCGGTGAAACTAGGGCGCACCAACAAACCCTCTCGCTCAATGATCCAACCACCGTCAGACCAAGCAGTGGATGGGCTGTAAATTTGGGAGGTCGGGTAGCCGTCATTGTCGTATTCAATGTCGTCTTCTGGCACGATGATCTCTACCGCATCTTGGAAATACTTGTTGAATTCCACGTGCATGCCTTGCGCTTGTGCCACTACCCAATTGAGGGCAAGGCCAGTCAGTTCCGATGTTTTCAGTTTCATAACAGTTCCGTTAGTTATTTCCTACTGGTAGGAAGATTGGGTTAAAGTTGGTTGATAGGCAAGGACGTCACATAGCGATAGGGGTACACTTCATGCAACGCAAAGCCGTTGTCTGCGTACAAGGCGTTGTACTCACCCTCGCACTCTTTCTCATACGCAGCAACGGCATCCGTTGCTGATTGCTCTGTTGCATACGCACCGACAACTGAGGTGGCACCGTCATAGTATGTGTCATCACAGGGTGTGTGTTCCAACACCAAATAAACTTCTGTCATTTCATGCTCCGTTTCGAGTTGTTTCCTACTGGTAGGAAAGATGTATCAATTGAGGACGATTCCCCAACCGATAAGATAGTGTAACACACTATAAAGGTATTGTCAAGTCGAAAGGATAGTAGAAGAAGGGAAACGTTAGTGTTCTGGAACGTGGGGTCAGTCGTGTATGGCGTTGTGGCGGTGGACTTTGACGTACCAATGCTTGCCGTAGATGAACTTGGCAGTGGTGTACTTGATGCCGCGCTCTTTCATCTCCCTGTAGGCTGCGTTGCGCACGTTGGTGATCTGGGATATGGGCACGCAGAAATAGTTGCCCACGGCAAGGCTTCGCAGCTTCTTCAGAATGTCTTCACCTTCGGCCAGCATCTTGGTGCTCACATCAAAGGCGCGTTGGTCGCGGGTTTGTCGTAGGGTGAGTTTGCCGCTCTCTTTGCGCTTGGTTTGCAGTCGGTTGATGTCGGCAGTGGTGCGGACAATTAGGTTGTCTTTGGCAAGGGGCTCGAAGCTCTGCATGAGCGTAGGGTCTAGGGTCAGTGCAGCGGCAGGCGTGGGGTCAGCCCAATCGTCAGGGAGCGTAGGGGTTTGCATGGGGAATCCTTGGTTGGTGAGCGTGTTCCAGTGTTCCGGCGGGTTCAATACGAATCAGAGACGGGAACAAGGGGGGAACGGGGATGATGGAACGATTGGAATTGTAGCATGCAGTGCGGCTACGTGTTGTCCTATTTTGGAAATTGATTAAAGAATAGGCAAAAATGCAATACGTTCCAGAGATTTTTGGGGAGAAAATCCCAAAAACGGGGGTAGGAAAGTGGGGTCTGAAAAAGTATGCGGATTTTGCATAACTAGGCTGCGACCAAACTTTAGCAACTACCAAATTTCCAAAATTTAAAAAAGCAAATTTCCCAGACTGACTTTTGAAAACTTGGAACACTCTACATAATAATAATAATTTAATTTATTTATATATATATAGAGAGCTTTTTGCTTTCAGAACAATGCCAAGACATCACCAAACATGATTAAACGAATGTTCCGCTACTAATTTAGAACGTGCCAAGAACCTATTGATTTGCTGGAACATCTGGAACACGCCTACCATTTGAGGCCAAAAGAGAACACGTGCCGTAGCCAAATGCGCATCAAGGTATTCTTTTTCCTACCAGTAGGAATTCCTTGCGTGGTTGCGTAGGTGCGTGGTTGCCCCAATACCCACCAGTTCCCGCAGGGAAACTGCGGCCAAAAGAGAACACGTGCTGAAACGCAAAGCATGCGAAAGATTACAAACGCAAAAAAGCCCGCATGAAGCGGGCGTGAAAAAGCCCCAATGAAGGGGCTTGAAATTTCCTACTGGTAGGGATTATTCGGCGGGTAATTCGATACCGTGAAATTTGAGAACGTCAACAATGGCGTCAATCAACGGCGTTCCATCCGCCATCACGGTTTCAACTTGCACCATAATTTCGTCCGCAACATCCGACAATTTCCAAACGTTCAACAATGCGGACAACATTTTATCAGTATCAGTTTTTGCCGTGGCTTTGCTCCCTTTGGATGCCTTGCCCTTGGATGCCGAAAACGAAAATGGCACGCCATCATTAACGGCGGCAACAATTGACGTCACATAGTTGGCATAAGTTTTTTCGGCTTTGCCCTTGTATGCAACTTTCATTGCATCGTTCATTTGAACGCGATATTGGCACGTCTTTTTCGACTTACCAAATTTCACGCCTGAAGTTTTCAGTGTTTCAATATGTCCTTCAACGATGGCCAATGAGCCGTCATACGCTGCGCATGCAGTGGCGATTGACTTGAAGATACCGATTGTATCTACTGAAGGGTTAACGATAGAGAGAGTATTTGCTTGTGCCATTTTAGAGTTTCCTAAAAACATCAGGGTGATAAAGACTATCACTTGCTGATGCCTCTATTGTATCACGTTTCATTATCCCTTGTCACGTTTCCCATTGTTTCCTACCAGTAGGAATTCCCCGCCCAGCCGAGCAGCCAGTTCCCGCACGGCGCGACCCCACCGCCCCCCCACAACCCCTTTTTCGTCGTCACGCCGTAGCCAGCTATACAGTGTATTCCACGCAAACTCTCTCCACTTTATTTAAAAACATCTTTGCAGAACCCACCCCCTACCAAAAACTTTCCCCTATCTAAAAAATTTTTATAAAAAATTTGTTTAAATCGGTGTTCCAGAACACCCTAGTCTTAGTAATGTCTTGCATCCCCCGCTATTTGGTTGTATCATCCGCACCATGCTGACCTGTATTCCAGAGTTGACCGTGCCGATCCCCGAGGAGAGGGAGGAAGTTTTGTCGCTGCACACCAAAGCACAGGCGCTGTTCAAGACAGCAGAGTTCATGGCTGTGTTCGGGGTGTCAATCGAACCCACAGAGTTGGACAAGGTAAAGGCCCGCGCCGCGTTCCATGAGTCCGTGCAAGCTGCTGGCAAATCCGGCGTACCTATAGCACGTACAGAGATAGTTACCACAAGTGCTTCCGCTGCCCACCTACGCTCGATCCTGAGTGAGTATGACGAAGTGGTGGTCAAGTCTGCTGTGCAGATTAGAACGTATGTTACCAACAAGCTGATCGAAGAGAGTACAAACCCTGATGCAAAAATCCGCATGCGGGCACTTGAACTACTGGGCAAGGTAGGCGATGTCGGGCTGTTCATCGAACGCACGGAAGTCACGGTCAAACACAAGACCACCCTTGAACTGGAGAATTCTATTAAAGATAGGATTTCCAAACTGCTTGAACTGCGTAGCAAGCGGGAGATGATTACGGATGTGACACCCAAAAAGACACTGCAAGAAAATGCGGCCGATGTGCTGAGTACCCCAGTGCAGGTTCCCAAAGATGATTGACTTTTCTAACTTCACCATTGAAGAGCTGTTGAAGATGGACTTGGCCAAGATGGACGCCGAGAACTTGGAAGCGTTTGATGAAACCTTGGCAGAGTTAGAACGGCGTGAAGCATCAAGTGCAGCAAGGGACAGCCTGCTGGAGTTTTGCGTGAGGATGAACCCAGACTACAAAGTTGGGCCGCACCACAAACGTCTGGCCAAGTTGTTGGAAGACATGGCGTTTAACCGCAAAGACCGGATTGGTGTGTCCATACCACCGCGTCATGGCAAATCGTTTTTGGTCTCGGTGTATTTCCCTGCATGGTTCTTTGGCCACTTCCCTGACAAGAAGGTACTGATGGTGTCGCACACCACCGATCTGGCGGTGGACTTTGGCCGAAAGGTACGCAACTTGGTAGATCAGGCGGCGTACAAAGAAATTTTTCCAACCGTGCAGTTGTCAGCGGATTCCAAATCTGCTGGGCGGTGGAATACAAACTCTGGGGGCGAGTACTTTGCCTGCGGTGTAGGCTCCGCTTTGGCTGGTCGGGGCGCGGACTTTTTGATCGTGGATGATCCGTTCTCTGAGCAAGACATTTTGAACGGCAACTTTGAAGTTTTTCAAAAGGCGTATGAGTGGTTTACGTTCGGAGCCCGTACACGTTTGATGCCCGGTGGTCGGGTAGCGATTGTGCATACCCGCTGGCACCCCGGGGACCTGATTGGCATGATGGCCAAGGACATGACTCGCAACGAAGAGTCGGATCAGTACGAGTTTTTTGAATTCCCTGCCATTTTTAACGAAAACACCGACACTGAAAAAGCGTTGTGGCCAGACTTCTTTGATCTTGACGCGTTGCATAGGACGAAAGCGTCCATGCCGTCGTATCAGTGGCAAGCGCAGTATCAACAGCAGCCCACCAGCGAAGAGGGTGCGCTCATAAAACGTGAATGGTGGCGGCAGTGGGAAGAGGAAGACCCGCCGGAGGTAGATTTTGTCATCATGACCCTTGACGCGGCGGCAGAAATGAACAACCGTGCTGACTTTACGGCGCTCCTGACGTGGGGGGTGTTCACGGATGCCCGTCGCACGGAGGGTAAGGCCAATATTATCTTGCTGAACTCCATAAACAGGCGGGTGGAGTTTCCAGAGTTGAAAGATTTGGCCCTGCGGGAGTACAAGGAGTGGGAACCCGATGCGTTTGTGGTGGAGAAGAAGTCCAACGGCACTCCGCTGTTCCAAGAATTGCGCCGAATGGGCATTCCGGTGTCGGAATTTACCCCGCACAGGGGCACGGGTGATAAAGTTGCGCGTTTAAATGCCGTTGCGGATATTTTCAGATCGGGTATGGTCTGGTATCCTGCTGGTAGGCGCTGGGCGGAGGAAGTTGTGGAGCAGGTAGCCGCATTTCCCGCGTCAGACCACGATGACATGGTTGACTGTACAAGTATGGCGCTGCATCGCTTTCGTAGCGGTGGGTTCATCAGCTTGGATAGTGACCAGAAGGACGACATTTACTCCATACCCCGCAAAGCAGCGTATTATTAATATGGCAACACAAAAGTTTACGGGAAAAAACCAACTAATTGACCGCTTGGCGGCGCAAGTTGGCTCCAAAGAATCAGCGGAAACCATTCTCAAGAAGCGTGGGGATATGAACGTCAAGGGAGAGTTGACGAAGGCAGGGAAAGTGCGCGATGCTATGACTGCCAAAGAACGCGCCATTAACCGCGAGAGTACACGCAGCGGTAACAAACCAGCGGCATACAAATATGACCCCCGCACCAACCGTGCGACCCTAAGAAAGAAATCTTGATATGGCCACCAACATAGACAAAGCCCTCTACCAACAGCCAGCAGGCATAGATGCACTGGCGCAAGAGGAAGAACCAATTGAAATCGAGATTGTGGACCCTGAAGCGGTAAAAATTGGGGTCGGAGACCTTGAAATTAGCCTTGAAATGGGGGATAATGAAGAGGATTTCGGTGCCAATTTGGCCGAAGAAATGGCCGAAGGGGCCATGGCAAGCATGGCCAGCACCCTCGTAGATGAGATAGAACAAGACAAAAACAGCCGGAAAGACTGGGAAAAAGCCTACACAGAAGGCTTAAAGCTCTTGGGCTTGAACATGGAAGAGCGCACAGAGCCGTGGAACGGTGCAAGCGGTGTGTTTCACCCCATGATTACTGAAGCTGTGGTGCGCTTCCAAGCGGAAACCATTACTGAAACGTTCCCTGCACAAGGGCCAGTACGTACCAAAATCATTGGCAAAGAGACCCCAGAGAAAAAAGAAGCTGCGATGCGTGTCGAGCAAGACATGAATTACCAGCTTACTGAGAAGATGGTGGAGTTCCGCCCAGAGCATGAGCGCATGTTGTGGTCACTGCCAGCTACGGGCTCGGCGTTTAAAAAGGTGTATTACGATCCGGGCCTTGGCCGTCAGGTGTCGATCTTTGTGCCTGCCGAGGACATGCTGTTGCCCTACGGCACATCGGACATCCAGACTTGCTACCGCGTGACGCACGTTATGCGCAAAACCAAGAACGAGATTACAAAATTGCAGTCCGCGGGTTTTTACCGTGACGTGGAGTTGGGTGAGCCGGACAAAGCACAGAGCGATATTCAGAAAGCCAAAGACAAAGAGACTGGGTTCAGTGATTTGAATGACGATCGGTTTACGTTGCTGGAGTGCAATGTTGACTTGGACTTGAAAGGCTACGAAGACGCGGATGACGACGGCGAGACAGGCATCGCACTGCCATATGTAGTTACCCTTATTAGAGGCACGAACACGGTGCTGGCCATCCGCCGCAACTGGGAACAAGATGACCCGCTCAAACTGAAGCGCCAACACTTCGTGCATTACCAGTACATCCCCGGCTTTGGAGCCTACGGCTTCGGGCTGTTCCATCTCATTGGGGGGTTTGCCAAGTCAGCGACATCGCTCATGCGTCAGTTGATAGATGCTGGCACGTTGTCTAACTTGCCCGGTGGTTTGAAGACTCGTGGGCTCCGCATCAAAGGTGATGACACGCCGATCGCTCCCGGAGAATTCCGTGACGTAGATGTGGGCGCGGGCACAATCCGCGACAACATCTTGCCACTGCCATACAAAGAGCCAAGCCAGAC
>Ga0304728_1000379_pt1 | contig 37958 bp, 33 predicted proteins | sample C_130625_MF_Meta_FD_190476 | JGI IMG/M metagenome (GOLD analysis project Ga0304728, IMG submission 190476) | Freshwater microbial communities from Lake Croche, Canada to study carbon cycling - C_130625_MF_MetaG (v2) (version 2) | ecosystem: Environmental > Aquatic > Freshwater > Lake | place... | reverse complement strand
CTTTGCGTGGCGCTTGGAGTGGGTCTTCTTTGCAGCAGATGCCTTTGCGTGGCGCTTGGAGTGGGTCTTCTTTGCAGCAGATGCCTTTGCGTGGCGCTTAGATTGAGTTTTCTTTGCAGCAGATGCCTTTGCGTGGCGCTTAGATTGAGTTTTCTTTGCAGCAGATGCCTTTGCGTGGCGCTTGGAGTGGATCTTCTTTACATCAGATGCCTTTGCGCCGCTCTTAGAAGTCTTTGCCTTGCTAGAATTGTTCTTCGTTGGTCTAGATGCTTTGAGTTCAGAATGAGCCTTCTTTTGTACAACATGGTTATTTGTGGGTTTTGAGGTTGCACTAGAATATGTCGGAACACTACCGGCTACGAGAACTTTTGATTTGTTAGAACTAGTTGATGCTGCCTTTGTGGGTTTTGTATTAACTGAAGATGACTTATCTAAATTAGAAGCAGTTGAATGCAGATTGACCGCAATTGCAGTCTTAGTCGTTTTAGCCGATTTGGTTGAATGATGAGACTTCTTTCCACGCGAAGTCTTTTTCGCTTTCCGAGTATTTCGTTGAGTATGTACATGAGACTTCTTTTCACGCGATGAATCATGAGATGTTACGGTACGCACCTTGTGACGCGAATGAATGACACTAGAACGAGCATTTATCGCGTTTGTAATTTTCTTAAACTGAGTTTCCGTAAAAAAGGAACTTTGTTTGGAAAACGACGGGTCGTAAATTACATACTCATTGCCGTGCTTGTAAACAGTAACTGCTTCATAGATGTTATTGTTCATTACACACGGTAAATATCGCTTATCGGTAATCATTTTAACATGAAACGCGTCAGAATGATTTCCAAAATGATTATTGTAATTAATCGATTGGCCAAGGGACACACCAACAACCTGGTTATTGGGTGTAACGTATGTTTCTCCACTCATACGAAATAATGCATTTGCCATAACAAACGTTTTTAACGCGGTAATGGCAGAACAGAGCATTTCTTTTATTATATAATATTTTTTGTTTAAATTTAAAAATTATAAAATAAAATGCCGATCTCTATAAGAATTGAAGTATCCGATGTATCGACTCCTTTTGGGCACTCTGAACCATATACACCTATTGCCGGTTCGTCAACGCAATTTGATTGGCCACTTACGCCTAACGATAATATAATATCTAATAAATGAGTCTATTCTTATTAGTATTCTTATGCGTATTCTTATGCGTATTCTTAGCAGTCGCATTGGCCGTGACAGGCGATCACGAACCTAAAAAATGCGGTAAAACGACTGAAGGTGTTATTTCGTATTACAATTCTAGTGAAAATGATGAACTGCCTAATTTTTACAGAGGACGCTACACGGGTCTAAAATGGGAGTGTGTTGAATTCGTAAGGCGGTACCTAATTGCTACAAGAAATCTTACCTTTCCATCCGTACAAAATGCGCTTTCTATGATGAACATTCCTTTTCTCACGCCCGTGTCGTACCGCAACGATCATAAAATACCGGTCGTTTTTCGGTCCGGTAAAACCCAGCTTAATCCCAAAAAAGGCGATGTTATTTTCTTTCACGATCGGTTTACAGGCCACGTTGGAATCGTTACGAAGATTAGCGGCGACACCATTTATGTCGCTTCTCAAAATGGAACACCGCAAGAATGGGAAGGCGACGATTACTGGCAAACATTTAAGCGAACCGATAATAAAATAATAGGGTGGTGGGAATTGTAAAATTGATTATTTCATATCTTTGTTTGATTTATATTCAAACTGCCAAGATGTTTCATAAGTATAATTTGTCAGATGGCTACGAACACTTTATTTACTATGACGACCTGAACGGTAAATTCTTCCAGTTTATGTATTCAGGGCATTCGTCGGATCCTTCCAATCCACCTGAAATTCTTGGCGAAACTTTCCATACCAATCTTCACAAGGGCACGTTTGAATACAACGAACTCTACTTGCGCTTTTCGGCGTTAAAGATATTGGACATGCCAAACGCGCCTTCGGATGCCATTTCGAGGATTATCGAATCGCATTTTCATAGTATTAAGTAAAAAGGACAATAAAAATGATTTTTCAGGCTATTTTATACACATATTTTCACAACTCAGAATGACCAGCATCCAGATCCCGAATATTCCCAACATCATCATCCCATCAACCCAGCCGAGAATTTCGACTCCTCACATCCGCTATGATAAAGTCCGAGTTATCCACACCAACAATTTCGAACTAAATATCTCTGTTATTGCTCTCGTCCAAAAATGCGCTAAATTTTTGTGTCACTCCGTTAGAACCGGAACAACTATTCTTTTTCACGTGGAAGAAGTGAACCAAGGCCGACTCAACCATTTTATCCAACGTGGATATGACGGCTGGTCCCGCCATTACGTTAACGACCTCGACAATTTTAAGGCGGATTTTGACGTATCAAATTTTGCATACCGGCTGGCCTACATTACAGCGAGCAACGGCTGTCGCAATCCAATTGAACTCCCGTTTCTTGAATCCGTCCACAATATAATCGAGAGCGTTGCAGATCAACTTGAAGAAGTCTACTGCTTCGAGAAGAAGCAATTTGACTGGCCGGCATAAAATCGTGTAAAATCGTGAACCGTATTCAAATAAATAAAAACCTGTAAGGGTTATTATTTACGTGTGAGGCCTCTGTAAAAATAAAATTGATTTTTTTATGATATTCATTTATTTTTTTTGCCTATGTATAAATGTCTGCTCTTGCCTCCTCCGTCGCGTCCGTTCCCGGTTTGTTTTATATGCCGTCTGTTGACGGCTCTGAAATCATCCGAAAACTAGACGAAAAAGGCGGCTGGATGGGTGTGACGGAGTCTGATAATTCGCGGAAATACCAACATTTTGGGTACACCTATAATTACGCTTCCAGAAAAATCGACGGAAATTGCGAAGAGATTCCTGAGTTTCTGGTGGAAATTCGGGATTTGTTGACGCAGACCTGTCGTGATCTTGGACTGATCGACGAAAACTACAAATTCAACCAAATTATCGTAAACGACTACCAACCGGGCCAAGGAATCTCGAAACACACGGATATCAAGGAGTACGGCGGCGTCATCGGGTGCTTTACGTTTGGATCGGGGTCGGTAATGACGTTTCGACAAGGCGACAAAAAGGAGGACGTGGCAGTGGCAGAAAACTCGCTTTACATCATGAGCGGGGAGGCGCGGACGAAATGGACGCACGAAATGGCGGCTCGAAAATCGGATACGGTGGGCGGTCGAAAAATTCAACGCGGTCGTCGGGTGTCTGTAACGTTTCGGATGGTGGATTTATAAAATTCATTTTTTACACGCATAAGAAATTTTCCAGTTATATTTGCTAGAACAAGATATGAGTGATATTTTGACTTTTCGTGGCGATTTCATTTTTTAGAGAAAATTTTTTATTATATATAAAATATGGCAACAGCAAAACCAAAAATTGTTATCTATTTTAGACGGAATGGTATACTTGAAAATGTTGAGATTACATGGGATTCCAGAGAGGAAATGACGCATATCTCCGATATTCGAAAAATCGTCCATCGTCATCCAGAAAGATTTGGGATAATGGGAAGTAACGAAATAGATAATATTATCTTGAAAGATTTGAAAAATCATCAAAAACCATTAGTCGATTTTGAAAAAATCGATAGAGATCTACACTTGTTTCTACAAGTGAAAAGTTTCCCGTTGAACGGAAACGTCTTCTCAAAGGTAAACAGTTTTCTAGTGGAAAATGATCAATTTAATACACGATTAGCTCAACAACGAAAAATACCTGAATTAGAGAAAGGCATAAATTGTATTGAATTTCGCGATCGTGTTCGAAAATATCTCAAGACCTATAAAGAAATTTTTAGACGCATGAATGGATATTATTTTATTGATGACGACTATTTTGATGATCTGGTCGAAAGGAACGAAGAAGCCGCTGAAAACGGAGAAGACATCGAAATTGAAGACAGCGACAATGTAGAGGTATTTATGGATAATATTAAAGAAAGATTTATTGATTTTGGTATTCTTATTATGGAAGAAAGCACTCATAATTCACGTCTTGAAAAAGAAAATGAGTTTTGGGAAAAATTAATGATAGATGTCGATTCGTTTAGGGAAAGGTTTGAATTATGATTAACACGTTTGGGTCGAAGTTCTTTCAGTTTTTCCGGGTTAGTTATGGCTTTTTAAATCTCCAAAGGTTTAAAAAAAATTATAAAAAAATATATAATAAATGTACAAAATAAACGATCACGGCGAATCGCTTGGACGGGTTTTTATAGTTAGAGACATCAATAACGATGAGATTAAACTTGAAACAGACACGGGTGATACAATTCTAGACTTGAAAAAATGGATAGCTAGAAAAGTGCGTGGCGCTCACATTGAGCTTAAAGCAAGCGGAGGTCATATTTTTATTCAAGATTCTGCTAGCGACATACCTAGATTTTCTTTATATACAGGCAATGAAGAACTAAAAGACGACCAAGTGATTGATAGTATTGATACGAATGTTCAACCGCTTGTTATCAATATGGTAGATAACTATTCTAGCCTTGTATTAAGTCTTCAAAATATGGCGGGGGACCAAATTATTATTAGAGGAGAAGATTTAACTCCCGGAAATATAAAAAATCCAAATGACGTAAAACTACATATTTCTAGAAATAATATTCTTGGCGTAAACTCGCCAGTAAAATATATCGTCTTAATAGATAACGATACGCTCGATCCGGTAAAGGACAACATTGACACTGCACATACACACACTATCTTTGCAAATGACAATACAGATAAAATGTTATCGAGTATTCTGGTCAACCTATTAAGGGATTCCGAATTACTAGTTAGACATCTAGAGGAAACAGAAACACCCATGGAAAATATTGATCATTTTTACGGCTACTTAGACGAAATGAAGAAACTAAAAGAAATTGATACGTCAAACAAGGTGTTAGACAATATGATCAAGACATGCAGTGCAATTATTTCGTATGCAAGTGAAAGTGGCGGAGATGAAATCATGTTAGCGGATACTCTGAAAAGATATAATTACGTTATTAGAAAGACAATCGACAAACTCAATTGATTTTTATAAATTTATAAAAATCACTTCTCCGAAATAGAGACCTGGTTCTACTGTTCTTTTCAGTATTTGCTCATATTCAATTTTTTTGTAAAAACATGGTAGAACCAATAATTTAGTTGCTTTATACTTTTCGTGTAAGCCATAGTTTTCGGCATCTTTTACCGACTCAAACATTTTACACGTCCATTTCAAAGTGTTGGCGTTTAATTTGCAACTACAATAACAATCTGAATATGGGTTCGGAATGCTCATTTATTTGAAAACGCTATATTTAAATGTTAAATTTATTTTTAAGCTGTTTACACCTTTGGAGATTTAACTTGCCGGAAACTCTAAATCCATTCCGAGAAATGCTCCAATCTGTTTGAAGGCAATAAGTTTTGTGAACACAAAGAACGCTTCAAAATCTTTTTCTTTAACGCCTGCTGGTTTTTCAATGAATTCAATCGTCGTTTTATCAGAGAAAAATGAACTTGTCTCGTGCGCGATCACAAATATGTCAGGTTGGAGAGTGAATTCGCCTTCGATATCTGCCGATACCCAATTAAACGTCTTGTTTGCAAAATTATGATTGGTGCAAATCATCACGTAATTACACGTTGCACCAGTTGAGAGAGAGAACGTGTTTTGTAAAGCACTCCATTGGTCCGAACCAACGTACTGGATGTCCATTACATAATCATTAAAGGCTTGTAGTTTTTCAGGAGGGACTGCAAGATTCATACTCATGTGTTTGACAAAAGTGGGAAAATACTGCTCTGGAATATCCTGGGTGACTTGCACGTTCGTTTTGTCAAGGAAAGTTTTATAGCCACGGTTAGTGAGCGTTTCGAGTAGGGTGTCTTTGCTGCCATGTTTGAAGGCGCTCATAATACTGTTGAGGGTCCCCCAGGCGGAGTTGATTTCGCCCGTAAGGATCGACAGTTGTGCAGAGGCACTGAGAAGACCTCCTGCAAAGACGGCGAGACGTTTGAGCATATCTTTTATATATAAATTTATAAAAATATAAAGAATAAATGAAAACGATCAGCGCGTTATTCATATCTTTTATCTCTTTCATCATCGCTCGCGCGGTTGATATCCCTACCCCCATGTGTGAATGCTCCGTGTTTCCGACATGTGCCCAACAGGCGACACATTCCCTAACGAAGTGCGCCGTGGAGTGCAATACTAAACCCAAACTTGAACAAGACTCGTGTACCGTCGACTGCAACCTTACCTTTCAGTCGGTGATGCAAGCAACCCGCGTTTGCCCCGAAAAGGTATGTGAAAAATGCGATGGATGTGTCGCTGATTGCAAATCTTTTTTAGAAATATGCAATACGGATTGCACACAGAAAGATACGGGGTGCGCCGCGAATTGTACCGCAGAATACAAACAATGTTCACAAGATTCGGTGCCATGTGCTATCCCATCGCCCATTTCGACACCTGCGCCTCTTCCTGACAAGAAACCGAGAGATCTAGCCCTCATCAACGAGTTGATGAAAGAGGCATTGTCGCTATCGAACGGTGTCTATTTTTCAACGGCTCCACACCAACTTCCTTACCACGGTGTAACTACTATAGGCAAGGGAGAGTTTTTACAGAGCCCAAGTGGGTTGTATGTTTTTCAGTTTTTGGATAACGGTGATCTTGGAGTCTTTGCAGGCAATACGCAGTTGTGGCAAGCATCTCTTAGTGATAATCGCGGCGATCCTGGTCACGTTGAATTTGATCCAAAAACCGGTGTAATGGCTATGTATTCATCGGCTCGTGAAGAATGGTGGAATTCTCTGACTGTTATTAGAAACGTTAGAGAGTGCGGGAGACGAGGCCGTCGTATGTATTGTCGAATGGTCAAGCGTACCTTCGCCAATCCATCGCCGAATGGCAAATCGCCGTACCGCCTTGTTGCAACAGACAACGGAAATGTTGAAATCGTCGATTCCAACGGAAAAATATTCTTTGAGACGGCCACATCGGAACGGGGGCTACTGATTGCCGATGTTACCGCAACAGCCGATTATGCGACCGGCACGACAACACCTTCAAACATCATCCCGTTCTTGGGCGGAGAATGGTCACATATTCCGGTTGATGTTCGTATCATGTTTGAGATGGCCTCGTACGCAGGTGAAGACCAATGGAAAATTTTCTCGATAAATTTTGCGCCGTCAAAAGGAATAGTCGAGGAATGGGTGGGTGCAACAAAAATAGTAAATGGCATGATTTCGTTACTCTATATTCATGTAAAAAGTGTCGGAACACCAGTGCAACAGTATACGCCGGTCCATATCCACGCGTGTCATCGATGTTGGTTCCATACATCGTGCAGTGATTCGACCACTAATGTCCCACGAGGTTTTGAAGCTGATGAATTGGTTAGCATGGTTATTTCACTGAGACGCGCTGGATTCTTTGCATTGCAAAATATAATTTCTACATTATAATTCCTATATTTTTGTAGACATAGGAATAAAATTATGTTTAAAAAAAAAGATCCTATAATAAAAATGTTGTGTTCACTACTTAAAGTGTACTCGACAGTTTCGGCAATGTGTGGAACGCGCACTCTCTACACATTGCCGTCGCACGAAGTGGTAGGAGTGACAACCACTTACGATCATCACCATCTCACCATGGTGAATGACAAGGACTACATTCCTTGTTTTCGCGATATGATTCAGCGCAACGATAAAAACATCCTGAAAATGCAAACATTTTCCGATCGTTTTTTAAAATACACCACACCAACCTACGAACACTACCTTATCCACGATCAAGATACTGATTTCTCGTTTCCCAAAAAGACCAAGAGTGACACGGTCAAACCGGTTTCAAGAAGCACGTCAACGAAAGTTAAAGAAAGTAAAGACGGCGAGAAGGTCGTTAAAGACGACAAGTCCGAGAAAGACAAGAAGGTCGTTAAAGACAAGAAGGTCGTTAAAGACGACAAGTCCGAGAAGTCCGAGAAAGACAAGAAGGTCGTTAAAGACGACAAGAAGTCCGAAAAGTCAGAGAAAGACGACAAGAAGGTCGTTAAAGATGACAAGTCCGAAAAGTCAGAGAAAGACGACAAGAAGGTCGTTAAAGATGACAAGAAGTCCGAAAAGTCAGAGAAAGACGAGGTTAAAGACAACGAGAAACCAGAGAAAGACGCAAAGAAGGTCGATGACGACGACGATGATGACGATGATGACGATGACGACGATGATGACGACGATGACGATGAAGACGATGAAGAAGAAAGAAAGGCTGAGAGGGTTCGACGAATTCTAAGAGAGAAACGATTAATGGTAATTCTTGCAAACAAGGTCAAATTTAATGCTCACAAATTGGCAATGTTTCACAAGATGGAGGTCCATCTTGAAAAGAAGAATGAATATATTGTCAATAGACTTAAACACGTAAAAAGTCAGACAGAATTCAAGCGTCTTTCAGCATCACTAATCAAGGTAACACGTGAAAAGAGACGTCTTCAACAAAAAATCGTGAAGGCCAACATTAACCAGTTCGTTCTAAATCAAAATCAGTACCGGCATTCGGCGAAAGGTAAACTAGCGAAAAAGATATGCACTGATATGGGAGCCACTGGAAACGCCTTTATTGGTTGTATGCAAGACATGCGTCTTCGCCAGTCCGGTAATTTAAAGAAACAGTTTGATATTATTCGAGCGGCTATTAAACGCACGAAACAGTCTGTTGCCGCGTCGAAACGCGCTACGACGTTCATTCAAAAACTAGGAAATACGTATAGAGCCAAACTAGTAAAACCGGTCATTGCAGTTAAACCACTTGTGGTGTCTAAACCAACCGTTAAAAAAGTTGTTTCCGTTATCAACAAACTAGTAAAACCGGTCATTGCAGTTAAACCACTTGTCGCTAGTAAACCAATCGTTAAAAAAGTTGTTTCCGTTATCGCCAAACCATCCGTATCTTCTAATAAACCAGGTCTTAAAAAGCACAACGGACGCAAACACCACGGTCACAAGCACCATGTCCACAAGCACAACGGCAGAAAACACCACGGTCACAAGCACCATGTCCACAAGCACAACGGCAGAAAACACCACGGTCACAAGCACCACGGCAGCAAACATATCACTAAAAAAGAATCAGAAGACGAAATCAAACCAACAGCTGGTAAGGCAGTGGCTCCAACTCGTAAAGTAGTCTCCCCAACAGCTGGTAAGGTGGTAGTGGGCCCAACTCGTAAAGTCTCCCCAACAGCTAGTAAGGTGGTAGTGGCTCCAACTCGTAAAGTAGTCTCCCCAACAGCTGGTAAGGTGGTAGTGGGCCCAACTCGTAAAGTCTCCCCAACAGCTAGTAAGGTGGTAGTGGCTCCAACTCGTAAAGTAGTCTCCCCAACAGCTGGTAAGGTGGTAGTGGCTCCAACTCGTAAAGTAGTCTCCCCAACAGCTGGTAAGGTGGTAGTGGCCCCAACTCGTAAAGTAGTCTCCCCAACAGCTGGTAAGGTGGTAGTGGCCCCAACTCGTAAAGTAGTCTCCCCAACAGCTGGTAAGGTGGTAGCGACATCGGCACCTAAGGTCGTAATGACCCCAACTACGCGTAAAGTAGTAACAGCGATAGTCATTAAGGCCGCCGTCGTTGCACCGAGTACGCCAACCGGCCCATTTCGGACATGCACGGCAAACGGCGATCCACACTTTACCAACTTTAACGGAGAATATTTCCACATCCAACAAAATTCGATCTATACATTTGCAAAGACAGATGATGGACTATTTGAAGTCCAAGTCAAACAGGATGGAGCAAAGGGTCCAGGAACGCCATCTTATGTAAGCGACGTCATGATTCGGTACGCCGGTCAAACCTATCATAACAGCTTCTCAAAAGACGGCTTTGTTGTATCAAGCGGATCCAGCGCTGTGTCCGTTACCGTTCCAGGGCAGTATCAAAATAAGATGTCCGGTATTTGCGGCTCAAACGGTGTTGCACCGGCTGCAACCAACTTTAAGTTAGCAACTGGCGCCGTCGCAGATGTTAATTACAAACAACCCAACTGGCAATTAGGAGGCTACGGAGGACCCAACTCAAAGATGTCAAAATGGCATCTTTCGTGGCGGCCGTCGCTTGAAAATTGTATGTTTTCGCGCACAGAGTGCACAAACAACCTGAAAAACGTCGGAAAAAACGCAGGTAAACGCTTCATTTCCACCCCTTGGGGCGTAATTGACTCGACAAAGTTATAAATAAATTTGATTTTTGTGTCTGAATATTGCATAATACTCAGAATATCGTCGAATACTCAGAAAATATGTTCACAGGCTTACTTTCTAACGTCACGTCCGGACAAGACTGCGTCAAGATCTTACCTGATGGCGCTGTTCTAGCCGATGGACACGGTGTATGTGGTAAATACTACGCGGAAGAAGTGTGCAAAAAGATCGAGATGCTCCACAAATCTGGTCGAGAGGATGTCAGTGAATGGTCGACCGAAATAGAGAATGAAATGATTGCCAGCTGGGCCGTTAAAGACCCAGGCGTGACGATCATCGACGATGTCCCTATCAATGCGGGGAAAGTAGTTCGTGGCGGTACAACTCTAACCTACGTCTCGTTCAATCGGGATCGCAGAACGTTTACTGTCGCCAACGCAGGAGATTCGCGTGGATACATCTTTGGAAAGGGGTACATTAATTTGATTACGGCAGATCACAGCCCTCTTTCTCGATCCGAGTACGAGCGCATCGAATCTCTGCGAACGACCAATGACCGTATTGGAACGCTAATGTATAACACGAGTGTCGGAGAAATGATTCCTATCTACAACAACGGCGAAAAAATCAATTACTTTCCCGAATACAATTCAATGATGGAGGCAACAAAGGCGTGGCACCAGGCTACCGCCAGCCTAAAACTCGATCCGGACAATCAAGACAAGAAGACGATCCAAACGAAGTGTCTTGCGGTCTATCACGAGACGTTAAAGATTTATCAGAGGTCCAATAATTACGCCAATCACTCTCGCATGATGATTGGCACGGCAAAAGGAGAATACGGTACCTACATTGTTTCTAACCCTAAATACGAAAAATACGGAGAGACGACACTTTCATGCACATGCACAATCGGCGACCATCACGCAAAGAAAATTGGAGTTCGATCAAATTGGGATATGTCTCAAATCAACATCGACGATATTCCGGGCATTCCCGGTGAACGCGTTATTTTTGTCGCTTCGGACGGAGTACACGACTCGTATACGGAAGAAGATCTCGCGGATCTCGTTCTACACACCGAGTCGGACGAGGAGTTGTTGCAGAAGTTTATCGCCAATAGCAAGAATATGTTTTCATCGAACAAACAGCACGACGACATTTCATTTTTTCGAGCCCGTTTTTGACATTTAAATACATTACATCTTTCACAATTTATCGCCTCGTTACTCTATTTGATTATAATAATCATAATCAAATTTAACAATCACTTGTAACAGGATATACTTCATCGCACACAGTTTTTTGCGTGAAAGAGACCGGCAAACTAGAAATGATATCGCACAATCCCACGTTCATTTTTACAAACCGTTGAAGTCGTTCCAAAAGATCCGCAAGCTCCGGATATATATCTACATATCGCATCTCGCCCATGAAAAAATTATGAACCTTTCGCGAGCGATTTTTCATGATTAAAAGTATATTTTTTAAGTCTTCTTTTTCGGCATGATCGATCTCTTTTTCCCTTGCAAAACGCAATAGTATAACGTGAAGAGCCAAATTTCTATTATACAGATCGCCGTACTCACGCATGGCAATCTCATTTGATAGTTCTTTATATTCGTTCATATTCTCATATTCACATATTCAATGATAAACTATAAAATGTAATCAATTTTATAGTTCCTGCCCCGTTAATTACACATCAAATACTTTGATACCAGTATAATCTGCTACGTATACTTGCCCATTTGAAACACAAATTCCAGATGGACCATCAAGATTTCCCATCCCAAACTTTCTAATAAATTTACCCTGTAAATTAAACACTTGGACGCGATTATTACCTTTATCCGACACATAGATTTCGGAATTTGAAACACAAATATATGCTGGACTATTTAATTCACCATCTCTACGACCCCATTTCCCAATCTTTCTAATATATCTACCTTGTAAATCGAACACTTCGATAAAATGATTTATCTTCACTACATACACTTCGCCGTTTGAAACATCTATCCCACCGCTATTAACACCGGTCTCAAACTTTCTAACAAAATTTCCTTCTAAATCAAACACTTGGACTCGATTTCTATCTGCTACGTAGATGTCGTCGTTTGCACAAATTCCTTTTGGCATATAGAATTGACCGTCACTATCACCCTTTTCTCCAAACTTTCTAACAAAATTTCCTTCTAAATCATACACTTGGACACAATGTTTACCGTGGCCGCTCGCCTGACCAGTACTCGATACATAGATTTCACCGCTCGCCTCGCAAATTCCAGATGGGCCATCAAGATTTCCCATCCCAAACTTTCTAACAAAATTTCCTTCTAAATCAAACACTTGGACTCGATTATTACCCGTGTCCGCGACATATATTTCATCGTTTGAAACACAAATTCCGTCGGGCGAACTAAACTGACCATCGCCTCTTCCACTCCCACCAAACTTTCTGATAAAAGTACCAGGCACGTTGTCAACAAACATATGTATGGTGTCGTCACTAAAAACGTACGATGAAATTTTACGGGCATCATCAAGTACTTCGTACCCTTTATCATTAGTTTTAATTAGTCGCTGCTTATTCACTGGTATATTTTGCGTGTTGAGTATATATTGTTTGAGATCTGCAATGGTGGCGTCAATATTACCCCTTATAAACCCATTTATATCTTGAACGCCTCCCGCAAGATTTTGAACACCTAAACGGTATTTCCCACTTCGTTTTTTAACGCTACGTCTCTTTATTTTAGACGATTTACGTGTCTTTATTTTAGGCTTAGAACGTCTCGTCGATTTGGGCATTTTATTATAGAATAGATAAATAATTTACTTGACATATTACACTTTTGGAGATTTAAAACGCCGATTTTTATAGTTAGGGATGAAAAATATAAAAGAAAATCATCAAGAAAAACAAAAAGGAATGAAAAATAATTTATATTGTACCTTTTTTGTACCTATTCATCAGAAGATACGGAAACGACATCCGAAACGGTTGAATCAGTATCCGAATCACTGTCCATTTCAACTTCAACTTCTACTGCAGCCGCGGCGACTGTTTTTTTCTTTTTCGGGTAATATTTTTCCAACAAGGTTTGTACTTGTTCAACATCTTGCAATGCCGCATGTTTAATGTAAATGGTATATTCACTGGGATCACTGTCATTGGTATACCCAATAAAGACACGAGCATAATTCAATTGACCTTGACGTAATTGAAACAAACTGCTCCAGGCATATTGCCCGAGACGAATGTGATCAATTTCCGTTCGAGTACGAAATTTACATCCGGATTTAGTCGATGACGTGGTTGAACAATCGTAAAATCCATCTATTTTTTTCGGCATGGCTTTTCCTTTCAATTCTTTTCCACTAACAACTTGGTAAAAGGCACGTGCTTTCCCCCACTGTTCCTCTTCGTTATCATCCATAACCGGGAATCGTTTCCATTGATCCTTTTGCTCCGGATTTTCAAGAAATTGAGTCAAGATGGACAAATCCTTCTTACGAATCTCCTTTACACTATGAACATACGGTTCCAATCCATGAATCTCACGAATCGTTGGAGTCGTGCCTTGAAAATCTCGGCAAATCGTCTCCACTTCTTGTTCATATTCCAAGCACGTATCCACAACACTCTTGGTGAGGGAAAACCATTGCGTATTCTTGACTTTGGATTTATCCGCCCATCGAGCATAGTTGAAACTAAAACGACACAATTGGTATCGTTGTTCTCGATTTAATTGATCGTGACCAAACGCTACCGAATCAAAGTTACCAATCTCTTGATTGATCAAGGTCACACTCATTCCAACACAGTCAAGTCCCGTCACAAATGTCGGAACATTTGAAAATCCTTCAACCAATGCTTGAATTTGTTGAGCGGGTTCAAGTAAACGTTGTTTACTCGTGTCTTTTTTATCAGACACAACCAGGAATCCATTCACGATTTTACGTACCTGGAAACTCGTTCCATCGACTAATCGGTACATTTCCATGCCATTTCCATTCATCACAATGACGTTGGCGAGGGGGAAATATTTCATAAATAAATCAACTAAAAAATATTGAGTGACCTTTCGTTTATACGAAGGAATGAAATGATAACTAAATGCATCTTGTTGAAACGTGGGAACGAGTTCGGTGCGAAGAATAAAATCAGTAAAGGAAAGAAACGATCGTTCATCACCCAGTTGAAAGGGATATTTCTCATTGTACCATGTCTTGCGATTTTTCTCAAGCATGTCCGATCGACGAAGGACAAGATCAGGAATATCTTCAGACAGGTGAGCATCGGTCACAAAGTGAGAGGGAGGGAGATGTTCAAATGTTTTTTGGATCATGTTCTTGGCGCCGAAATAATATACCGAACACATCATTTCAGGGTCATACACGGAAATTCGACCATACAAGGCATCTTCTCCCTTGGGGTCAAAAATCGGATCAGGCGATCCCGTGTAGCCATAGATATGGACAACATTTTGCATTTCGTTGAATCGCCGGACTTCATCTCGATAGGAACGAATGTAGGCGTGGGCTTCATCAATGTGAAACATAAATTGGAGGGTGCGCAATGTCACGGAATCGGCACATTCGGATAACAAGGTGGGAATGCTTTCACGAAAACGTTTTTCGTGGGCACAACAAACAATCACCTTGATTGCTTTGGCGCGCAATAGTTCTTTGGCAATGGTAACATTCTTGGCGTGGTTACAAGTTCCGGCACTGGCTGCATCGGAATTCATGACGAGAATGTGTTCGGGACGAACTTCGGATTTCAAACGATCGAAAAACTGGGCGCTTGCGGATAAGGTATTCATGGTGAGGATAATGTGAACTCGGGTGGGTTCAGAGACAATCTTGTTGATACAAATTGTCGTTTTCCCTTCTTGAACACGACGGATCACAAGACTCAACTTGTGTGATTGTTCTTGTTCAGGTTCAAAAGAATCGCTCATTTAAATTTCGGGGTGGGGTTTCGGTTGGTTCTCGATTGGTTTATTTTTTATTTTCATTTTTATTTTTTTTATTCGTGAAATAAATAAAAATGCAACGAGTTTCCAATAACTTCCGATTTAATCGGCCATATCGTGTTGCTCATCCATTTGTTCCCGACCAACATGTTGGGGTTATTGACCTTAAAAATATGGCAGGTAATATAACTCAAGTTGGGATTGACGCGGCTGACACGATCGCTGACGTTAAACGATTTATTGAGGCCAACCCTGTCCGTTGTCTGGGAATCGAAAAGACAATAAATTGGAGACAAATCATTCTTGTACATATATCTGAATCGGGCTATATTCAGTTGAATGATACTTCTGCGGCTAGTATTGTGGATGGTAAAGAGGTCGATATCGTTGTGAAAGACGAAGTAGATTCACTACGTATTATTCCCTATATCACCCCAGAGTCTCGTATACGGGGCAATCTTGCCGGGCATGATCTTTCTTTTGCTGATCTTAGATATATAGCGGGAATGGATGCCGATCTTACAGGAGCCGATCTTACCGGGTCTGACATTAGAGAGGCCAATCTTATCGGGGCAAAACTTACCGGGGCCAATCTTGCACATGCCGATATTAGAGATGCCTATCTTAAAGGGGCCAATCTCGTCGGGGCCAATCTCGTCGGGGTCAATCTTAGAGGGGCTAATCTTGAAAGGGCCAATCTTAGCGGGGCCCGTCTTAAAGGGGTCAATTTTAGACATGCCGAAATTAGAGGGACAAATCTTACAGGGGCATATCTTGCCGAGGCCAATTTAGAAAGGGCCGACCTTAGAGGGGTCAATCTTAGCGGGTCTAATCTTACCGGGGCCAATCTTACCGGGGCCGATCTTACCGGGGCCAATTTAGAAGGGGCCAATCTTACCGGGGTCGATCTTACTAATGTGGACCTTAGTAATGCCAGAAATGTTCATCCGCGGTACCTCCAATAACACAATTAGGTTACCAGAACCCAAGTATGGTATAAATATAATATGTCCATACATATTATAAAAACAATTTAACGAGGTTTCTCAAAAAAATCCAAATTCTGTTTCTATTCTATTATTAATTTCTAAAAATTTTATAGATATAGAATTAGAAAATATATAACAATCGCGATCGCCGCGTTTTTTTGTAAAAACATTTTTACAAAAGTAGCATCACGCGAATGATCGACACACACAATATATGTGTATGTCAATGAAAAATTTTTAGAAAAGATATAGAAAATACAAAAACGCGTTTCACTGTTTTTTACCTTTCTGGCGCGCCGTAACTGACGCTAATTTATTGCGTAACTTAGTCGAATCATTCTCTAACATCATTATCTCGGTAATTTTTCCAGCGTACACACCGTACTTATCGTGATCCATTAGACCGTCGGTGTTTGTCCAAAGATCATCCGACGCCGTATTAGTCTTTTCACACAGACCGGATTTGTTGATGCTACGTATTAGTTTGGTAGCCTTAGGATCGGTCTCGACATTGCCATCAACGTTAATAAACTCGAACTTCTGACGGGCGACGTCGGTACATTCGTACAAGGGCTCACCGTTGGGCCCTTTGAGAAGATATTCGCCTATCATAATCGCAACGCCTTCTTGGCCACGAGCGACAACGTCCTTCGTGAGATACTTCTGCAATACATCGCCGATCTGCTTCGTGTTATAGATGTCGAACCGATTATTAATTGTAACGTTACTGCTATTGTTACTGTTGTGATTGTTATGAGTTGTTTTTGGCTGGGATGCGATTTCTATGATAGCTTTTTGTAGGGAGTCTATCTTTTCTTCCAGTTTTGCGATAACAGCATCTTTGTCTTGTGTAAGCTTTGAAATAACAGCATCTTTGTCTTGTGTAAGCTTTGAAATAACAGCATCTTTGTCATGTGTAAGTTTTGATATAACAGCATCTTTGTCGTGTGTAAGTTTTATTATGGTAGCGTCTTTTTCATTAATAGTTTTTATGTATGTAGCATTCTCGAACTGTATTTCCGAGTAAGACTTTTTTTTGTGTTTCTTGCATGTATGTGATATGTGATCTGTTAATGTTTGATTTGATGTAAAAAATTTATTACAGTGTTCACACTGGAAAGTTGTGTTTGTTTTACCTTGTAATACTAAACAGTATTTGGCTGTTTTTTGATGAGTTGCTAAATTAATTTTCGTTGATAACGTTTTTTTACAAAAATTGCATTCCATATTTCTTTATTTAAGAATATTTTTTCTTAAATAAAAATAAATTATTAAGTAAAGAAAATAATTCTTAAATATTTTTTATGTATAACAATATTCAGGCTATAAAATAAATAAAATCTTAAATAAACTTAATTATTTTAAACGGTTACTCGTCACTATTTTTGAAAAATTTTCAAAAAAATATTACTCAAAGAAACGTACGCACTCGTCGATTGTGTCGGAAAAGAACGAAAGTTGTTTGTTTTCCGGTAAGATAAAGCGGTCTCGGTTGGCTTGTTCTTTATAGTCTCTGAGTTTGTTGATGACCATATTTTCAGCGGTGTCCATATCGTGTTCGGATTTGCATTTACGGTGGTGAACGACGGTGTGGTCGCATGTCTTGTTGTAGGTGCTAAGACGATTGGTGAGGTTTTTGGCTTTCCCAATGATGTAGGTACGGCGTTTAAGGTGATCTTCGGTGGTAAGCATGTAAATAACGTTTCTGTCGGGGTATTCGATGCGGCGTTGTTTACTTAGGCATACATTTTCTAGGCGTTTGATACGGTTATCTTTTTCTTGCAAGAGTTCGATTACAATAGAGTTCATTTGTTCTCCTATGGGTATAGGAATAGAAATAGAGTTGTCGAGTAAATCTGGAATATTATGTGGCTGTGGAATAGAAGCGATATCAATGATAGCCTTTTGTAACGAGTCTATCTTCTCTTCCAGTTTTGCGATGGCTGCGTCTTTGTCTTGTTTAAGTTTTGCGATAAGTGTTTCTTTTTCATCTAGTTTTTCTTTTAGTTTTTTATTTTCATTTTCATACTCTTTGCCGTAATCTTTTTTTAGTTTTTCTTTGCAAGAATAATAATGTTCATTCAATACATGTTTCATCGTAAAATTTTTAGTGCAATATTCACATTCCATAATTTTATTGTCTTTTCCCTGTATTTCCAGACAGTATTTAACTGATTTTTGATGATATAATAAATTGCTTTTCGACGAAAATGTTTTTTTACAAAATTCGCAGTCCATGTTATTTATATTAGTTGTATATTTAAATAATGATTACTAAAATTTGTTAATTTTTTAGTAATAAGTGTAGTTTCGATTCTCAGACAACTGTCGTTTTCATCTTTATTATGAACAACTTCATTCAGAAAATTGCGTAGAGAGGATGGGCGATAAGACAAATTTCTAGACTGAATGCAAGGAGGACATTTCAGATGTCGAGTCCAAAACGGGCTAAACTATTTTGAGTAATTTCTATAAAATATTATAAAAATTTAACGTTTCATGTCAGATGTTAGAAAGACTTTCTCATTTCACGAAACCTTTTATTTGGAACCAAATATTTATTGTTTTCCTGGTTGAGATTTTGAAGAATAAGATCGCTGAAGCCCTGGCTGAGATTCCGACGAGTCCGATCTTCTCCTATGTCTTCCCGGTTGAGATTAGACATTTGAATAATAATTTTTATACGTGATACGTAAAGGCGACCGTTCTCTGATTAACCCGTTTCCAAAAGTCCCACCATATTGTTCCTTCATACCGATCTTCTGATCCTCGATATCGTCCCCATTGGATCGACGGCCCGCTCTTTACACACCTTGCGTTGGAATAGGGAGAATATCTCATCATCTCCCTAAGATAAGCGATGAGTCTTATCACAGTCTCTGTTTTCTCGGTATCGGGATCCATGAGAACCGAATACATATCATAGGTCACTTCGTCATCTGGAAGAGAATAACGCGAATTCCATCCCCATCTCATGATGCGATCGCCTGGTAGCCTCGAAATATCATTCCATAGCAATGCAAGAACAGACAAATCAAATGCAAAATAACACGAATAGTCGTCTTTTGACGAAAACGATAACAGATGTTCGGTCGTTACTTCTTTCAACCATTCCCCGATTGGATCCCCTTTTTTACGATTCCAAAAAGAACGGGTAGAAGTGACCCCATCCCATCCTGTATAACCTGGATCGGCACATACCCATCTGGTAATATGACTACATTCAAGAAGAGATAATAGTCCTCCCATATAACAACAATCGAAAATCATGACGGTGAAGGTTCGATTCCATTCCATAAACATTCGAATAAGGTCTGATGTTTTCACGAAGGGTGTATGACCCGGCGTCCACGCCCCTACGTTTACCGTCCCTCCATGACCGGAATAGAGGAACCCATCAAATGGTTGAGGGTGAGCGATCGAAAGGTATCTCATACATTGCCCTATAACATCCATCCATATGCTAGAAATATTGACATTCTTAACATTCGGTCGGAAAACATGTGAAATCAACCCTCGATCCCATAACCAAACACCGTTGTCCTTTGAGAAAATATCTTCATGCAACGAAATGTTGTAAAGAATATGTCGATCGTTCGCCAATTTCACTTCATTCTCATCATTAAAAAATGTTTTCGTATTATTCATATTCTTTTCCATCTTAATGGTTAGACATAAATATTCTATATTCTCTATATTCTCTATATTCTCTATATTCTCTATATTCTCTATATTCTGTACGGTATTTCCCATTTATATTTTATTGAAAAATAAAATATATATAATAAAAATGCAACGAGTTTCCAATAACTTCCGATTTAATCGGCCATATCGTGTTGCTAGTCCATTTGTTCACGAACAACATGTTGGATATTGACCTTAAAAATATGGCATGTGATATAACTCAAGTTGGGATTGATGCGCATGACACGATCGCTGACGTAAAGAGATTTATTGCGCCCTCTAAAAATAAAAATGAATCTTGCCTATTATACCATTATACCATTAATACCATTATAAAATCATGTCTGCCAAGATTATCGAAACCGCCTTCAAAGACCTGTTTGCCGCCGTACAAAAGAAGTTTACTACCCAAGAAGATCTTGATCTTTCCATATTTGATGAGATGGTCAAAGATGCGTCAACACTTCTTTCCAAGAAGTTGAAAAATCCGGAGAAAGCGAAAAAGGATCCCAACGCTCCCAAGCGTCCATTGGGATCTTACATGCTTTTCTGTAAGGATAAGCGCGAGACGGATAACGTAAAAGATGCAAAGAAGCTTGGAGAAATGTGGAAGGAGTTGAGCGAAGGCGAGAAACAGGTCTACAAGGATAAGGCGAAAAAGTTGCTTGACGATTTCAAGTTGGGAACTTCGGACGAGGAAGAGAAGGGAGAAATTGTTCCAAAGAAGAGTAAGAAGAATATGTAAATTTGTTATTGAAAGTATTGAAGATTTTTACATTACATGTGGTAACCTAATTGTGTTATTGAAGGTACCGCTGATCAACATTTTTGGCATTACTAAGGTTCACATTAGTAAGATCGACCCCGGTAAGATCAGCACTTTTTAGATTGGCCTCTCTAAGATTGGCATATGTAAGATCGGCCCCGGTAAGATTGGCATGTGTAAGATCGGCATGTGTAAGATCGGCTCCTGTAAGATTGGATAAAGAAAGTACGGAACTTTCTAGTTTGGCCCTGGTAAGATTGGCCCCGCTAAGATCGGCCCCGGTAAGATTGGAATCGATAAGATTGACCCCGGTGAAGTCGACTCCTCTAATATCGGCGTCAGAAAGATCATGTCCAATAAGATTCGTGTACCGCATATTAGAGTTTGGTTGGATGTCATTAATAATACGTAGGTCTTTCACAACGATATTGACCTCTTTACCATCCGCAATACTAGCCATAGAAGTATCATCCAACTGAATATACTCTCCCGATTCAGATAGATGTACAAGAGAGATCCGCGTCCAATTTATTGTCTTTTCGATTCCAAGGCAACGGTCAGAGTGGGTTGAAATAAATCGTTTCACGTCGGCGATCGTGTCGGCCGCAACAATCCCAACTTGAATTATACCGCCTGCCATATTTTTAAGGTCAATAATACCAACATCTCGGTCGGGAACAAATGGACTAGCAACGCGATATGGCCGATTAAATCGGAAGTTATTGGAAGATCGACGATTGTCGGTCATATTTTATTTTATATTTTATATTTTATTTATTTTACAACCGCGTTATATGATTTTAACGGCATTGATTTCGGCCAATCGTTTTACGATGCGACATTCGTCTTTGCTGGGTGTTGGGGAAAACTGTCCATAATTTGTGTTGAGCAATAACACTTTTATTCCCCTTTCGGCGATAAATTCAAAAATGGGGATAGAATTTTGGAAGAAGTCGTCGTAGTGTATCGGAAATAGTTCAAGTATAACGTTGAATACGATGTTTTTTTCTAGACGCCCGTATAGTTCAGTTTTGCGTGTTTGGTATGTTTTTTCTAGGAATGATCGGGAGTCCTTGCAATGTCGATGTTGTAGACGAGAATTCAGTTCATTGCCTGTCAAAAATTCGTAGAGAAGCGGTGGATATGTCATCTATATAATATGCCCATACATATTATATTTCTATATTTCTATATCATATTTGGATTCTTGCTTAGTGTTACCCAATCCCATTGGTTATTTAAATGACTCCTTACAAATCCTGGTGTAATGTTTGGATTACCAGATAAACCTCCTTTATTTGCCCATCCTACATGAGAGAAAAAATGCCAGTTATATGTGCCTATCGTTTCTTCGATGAATTCCAATGTCATACCTGGATTACTGCTTAAAGCTCCCCAATTCCAATCTTCGCCTATATTGTTTACTAAAAATTCAGGTGTGATGTTTGGATTTGCGCTTAGCCCGCCTCCTCCTGCGGAAAACACCCACAGGTAGCCAGGAGTGCCTAATGTGGATTTTATAAAATCTAGTGGGATTCCGGGATTTGAGCTTAACGCATGCCAGTCTAGAACCTCCTGATTATCGATATTGTCGATTATGAATTGAGGTGTAATACCCGGGTTAAGGCATAAATAGTGTGATAGCCCAGGCCTTCCTATTCCCATAGCCGGTTGGTCGTCCAAATGTTGTTGGATAACATCTGGTGTAAATAGAGGAGGTTCACGTTGGTCGTTAATGAATATATCAAAATCCAAATCCGTATTAATAACTTGATTGTTTGATAGTTCAATGTGACCTTTACCAATTTGAAGCAAAAGTTTAACTCGATAAGGTTCAATATGTTTTTCTTTTGCAATAAATTGTTTTAGATGAAGAACTGTATCGTTGGGGTCTGTTTCCAAAACCATCGTGTCTCCTGCTAAATTCTTTACGGTGACACGGTATCCACTATGTTCGATATCACTCGCATTGCGAATCATTCGGTAACTCATTTATATAATATTATAAAAAAATATTATTATTTTGTCAACTTTTTATACCATACTGGGATTCAGGCTTAACCTAAACCAATCCCATTTGTAATGACTGTAACCTAGTGTTTCTCTTACAAAGTCTGATGTGATTCCTGGATTTGAGCTTAACTCGTACCAATCCCAATTTCTGCCTATATTTTCACTTACAAAATCGGGCGTGATGTTTGGATTTCTACTTAACCAGCTCCAATCCCATTTATAGACATTAGGATAGTCTAATTTTGTCCATATAAAATCAAGTGGGATTCCAGGATTTGAGCTTAACGTTTTCCAACTCCAATTTCTGTCTATATTTTCACTTAAAAATTCGGGTGTTATGTTTGGATTTCTACTTATCCCCGACCAATCCCATTTATAGGCAGGATTGTTTAATGTTGTCCTTATAAAATCAAGTGGGATTCCTGGATTTGAGCTTAACTCGTACCAATTGGTCCAACTCCAATTTCTGTCTATATTTTCACTTAAAAATTCGGGTGTTATGTTTGGATTTCTACTTATCCCCGACCAATCCCATCTATAGTTAGGATTGTCTAATGTTGCCCTTATAAAATAAATTGGGATTCCTGGATTTACGCTTAAAAATGTCCAAATCCAATCTCTTTCTATATTTTCAGCTAAAAATTCGGGTGTGATATTTGGGTTCATGCTTAAAAACCGCATATCTATAATTTGATCATCAGGTATATTTTCAATTAAAAATTCGGGTGTGATGTTTGGATTTCTACTTAAACTAGTCCAGTGCCAGTGATATCTCTTATCGTTTAATGTGTGTTTTATAAATTCAAGTGGGATTCCGGGATTTGAGCTTAAAAATTCCCACTCCCTGTCTGAAAACAGTCTGCGCGGCGTGATAAGAGACGTCACATTGTCGATTATAAATTGAGGTGTAATACCTGGATTACGGCATAAATAAAAAAAGATATCTGGGTGTTGATTTATAACATCAGGCGTAAATAGTGGTTCACGGTCGTTAATGAACACAATCAACTCTAAATCCGTGTTAATAACTTGATCGTTAGATAGTTCATTGTGGCCTTCTATAAGTTTAACTCGATAAGAAGCAATATTTTTTTCTTTGGCAATGAATCGTTTTAGTTGAAGAACTGTATCGTTGGGGTGCGTTCCAAGAGACATGATGATGTCTCCTGCTAAATTTTGGACGGTGACACGATGGGGGGTATATTCATCACTTGGTACGATATCTTTTTCGTGTAGAATGCGGTAACTCATTTATATAATATATAATAATATATAAAAATGAATATTTTTCGTTTTCAGTCGATGATATGTAACTATGAGTACGGTATTGGTATTTACGTTAGAAAAGAAGGCAAAATCGGGAGGCGGCGATAAATATGTGTGCAATACTCAAGATAGTCAGCAGGAATTCAATATATACATCCCGCAAACCATTTCTAGAAAAGATAATGTGCCACATCAATCATTGCAAGTAACGATTCAGGTGAAACAGTCTTAAATTGTATATTAGTAACCTTATTTCAGGTTACTAATTAAAACTTATGTCGGAAAACGGTTACTATTTTTTTATTATTGTCAACAAATACTTCTCCATTTGATCAATTGTGATCTTGTACTCGCACTTCCCGAAATTCTAACATATTAGACGAAGTATTTCGTAGTCCATCAAAACGGCGTTGAAAAGATGGTATAGTGATGTGTATCGACTTGTTCGCCAGACGTAAGAGATCTGGCATTCATTTAACTGTGTGTGGTCGTAGACGGCTTCTAAATCAAAGATAGCGTCGTTTCTTCCTATATAGAAACGGCGTACGTAGGTTGGTATCGGGTTCGTGTAGTAGTGGTCCGAATATTGAAGCGGTTGTCTGAATTGCCGGTATTCATAGTTTACCGATTCGATCAAGGTTTCTCTGATACATTCGAGCTGAATTTCACCGGTTTCGACAAGTTGGAGGTGACATACGGATAACTGTTTTTTAGCAGTTTGCGTCATTTCTATTCCCAGCAATCCGACACTTTCAAAATCTGTCACCGCAATCTCTTCGACTCCGTCACGCAAAATATAGGCATGTAAAGCAGAGTCTGTCCGTTCAAACCATATAATAACGGGGTGGATACTGATTCCGGATTTTTTTATTTCTTCGTATGAATCGTTTTTATTCATTTTTCAGTTATTTATGTTATTTTATGATAAGAATAATTAATTAGATCGCGATTTGTGTAAAAAATTGTATGGTAAAATCAGCACAACACGCCGTAGGTCGTGTATGCGTACATCTTCATCTGTTGGATGAGGCTAATCATCTCATAACGTGCGAGGTGATCGTTGAGCTCGATTTCGTCTGGGTCTTCGTACAGGCGCGATACTTCGTCGATAAACTCATTGGCGTTTTCCTCCATCTCGATCTCGTCGCAAACTTCGTCGATCTCCTTGTCAATCTCGTCGAGGCACTGCTCCTCCATCATCTTGATCGAACGTCGATTGCATTCGGCGCCAAAGTCTGATGGCGGCAGGCCCATATTCATGCGTTTCATCTCGATCATCATGTGTTGTTGCCGACGTTGTTCTTCGTCTTCCATGCTTTGTTCTGTCTCCAACTGCATGTCTTGCTCCTCAGGCGACTCGTCTTCTTGAAGATTTTCAAGGTTTAGCTCGTCGAGCGATTTTTCCTTCTTCTCAGTCTTCTCGACCTTGGTAGGGAAAAAAAAGCCGTTGATTTTCGCGTACTCCTCCTTGGTTTGGCCGCGATTCGGGTGGTGACGGGTGCACTTTCCGGTTGCGTAGTTGTAGCATCGTTCGTCGTGCATGCACACTTTTGTATTGAGTTTCTCGATTGAATTCGCGAATCCGCAAGTGTCCTCGCCAGTCTCCTTGTTGATGAAACGGCAATTGGCGCCGTGGACGCATGGGATCGTTCGATAGTTTGAGTTTTTGGGGGGAGACCGAGTCTGGATCTCCCGAGTTTGCGTCTCGCGGTAGAAGAGATCGGCAACGGCCTTGCAGATCTCGTTCTGGGCGGGGGAAGCGGTGTTAGCGTTAGTCTTTGTGATGAATGCCATGGTTGGGAATAGTTGCATCATTTTACCCTATATTTCTCTCTCAAAAATCAATTTTATTTTTGTTTTTTACGAAAATAAATTAAGCGCTCTTCTTTGGGCTCTTCTTGGCGCTCTTCTTGGCACTCTTTCTCTTGGAGCCACGGGGAAACGTTGGCCGCTTTTTGGGGGAGTTGTAACCAATCGATTTACGAGCGAGGCTCACGCATCGCATCTTATCTTTCTTGTGATGTTGAGTGCAATAGCCGTGATCTGAGCTGGGATTGCGTGGGTGTTTGCATAGTGATCCATCATTTGTTTTGCACTTGCAATGAACCATTTTTATTAGGTGTGAAAAAAAATAAATTAAAAATGATTTTTTCACTAAAAATTTTGTCTATTTAATAAAAGACATGGCTGACATTAATATCGAGACGGATCCTATTTTTAGCAGACTTTCGCCAACTTCGATAATTAAGTACCCCCTTGATATAGTTAACGAATTTGGCAAGAATGAGCAGGCTCGCACGCTTTTGTCTTATGCCGCGGGAGGGTTGGTCACGCATCCAACCACTCGAACACAAATAATGATGGAAAATGCCAATGACGCGCTCGAACACGCAGAAGGCCAATATGAGATGCAGTTCGATGCGATATTGCTTGAATCGATTGAAAATGTTCTCAGGCAAAAATATAGCATGACGACTTACAAAAAAGCACTTCTCGCAACAGGCGACAAAATTATCAAGAACGCAGAAGACGTCCAGTCTTTTGCCGGTTCGAAATCCGAAGCGTTTAGACATGCCATCAGCCAAATTATGATGGCCTTGCGAACGGAGTTTCGACGAAAAGAAGCTGAGAAAATGACGCAGCGTTCACAATTTCTTCAACGTATTCAAAACAAATGGTTTGTAATTAGTGTGTACGAGCGTCTATACGACTTGATTACAACCGGTCAAAACGATCTCTCCAGTTTTCTGGGAAAATCGTTGAACCAAATTGTGAAAATGTTGGGAGTTCCAGACATTAAACTGACCAATAAACAAAAAAGTGTCATTGATCGGATGGACGCATCGCATTTGAAACCCGTTAACGAACCCAGAATCCGTCATTCCGATGACCGGAGGGGGTTGGACCACATTAACCAAAATTGGCCTGTTACTTATATACCTACCGTAAACGTCCAAAACGTCGGCCAGCTTGGATTAGAGACTGGAAACATTTACGCTTTCCTATTAAAGCAGCCGCTATCTTACCAGACAAACGATGGGCGACGTATGGAACTTGCGCCACGCACAAAATTTATTTGTTCTATTGGACGATTTGACAATCAACAAACCGCATTGATTGTTAGTCCTATCGGTGCAACAACACCTACCGGCGGCCACCCCGACCTGCCATCCCAAATGATTCTTCCACTGTCCTCGATTGCGCAAAAGTCTTTCGACGCCGAGTCTATTATTCCGGGAGAGACTTTTGCGCGTGAATCGAACGACGATGTGATTGACGTTGGGACTGCTTTTCCAGGCGAATTTCAACATATGGAGTTTATTTTGAGCCTACCTTACACACAAGATGATGTGTCAATCATACCATTCTTGTTACGAATTCTTTACGCTCAGCAATACAATCGACAAAAGAGAGGTTACGAAATCCAAGAAACAACAATTCAGATGAACTTGTGCAAGGCGGTTCTAAAACGAATGTTAAAATTAAAAAACTTAATTCTTCGGTCAGAAGATTTTGAGCAGAAACGAAAAGATTTTTGCAAGTTTATGACACCTGAGATCGGCAGACAGTACTTGGACCAGTGGACCAAGAAGAATGGTATTTTTGCTAACATGTCAGCAGACGAGGCAACTGATCTTGAACGAGTACTTCACGAAAATACGTTGTTTAACGAAGACGAGAACAACCGCATTGTCAAAACCGACCAAAATATTCACAAACTGTTTGTCCAAAAATACTTCAATAAAACGAACACGATTAACGATGTTATCACATTCAATGATATTAATAACAATTCAACAGGTACAATGGTCGTATCGTCCAGCGAAGACGTTCATTCTTGTAAATATGTATTTATGGGTAACAATTCCGTGATTAGTCTTGTCTTGAAAAACGTAGCTCGCAAAATCGTTGAGCCGGCTCGCCGACAACAGTTTAAGGATTTATCAAGAGCAATGCCAGGTAAACAGATGGTTGATATTATCAGGGAAATTAAGATTCACCCTATCAATTCCATTACCGATGCATACGAGGAACACAGACGACAGGGTGCCGCAATCATTAATAGGCGTTTGATTAAGGCTACTGTGAATTTGTACGATGTAAAAAACAAGCAGTATCTTGACGTGCAACGTCTATTGGTTACAACTAGTCCACGCGGGCTGGTTGGAAATCACATTTTTACAGCCAAGTTGAAAGAGCTTCGCTCCAATCTCTTGGCCACAGTAAATCCACTGTCTCAAAATGAGCTATTTGAGTTGTCTAAAAAAGACGGCAAAAAAGGGGCGGCGATCGTTTTTTCTTACCAAGATAAGATGTGGCTCCAAGGACACTTTTTGGATATCTTAGAGGCATTGAATTTTTTTAAGAAGTACTTGGTCAAGAAGGGTATTTCCGGCGTACTTGACGTGAAACACACCCAATTTATTGTCAATCTGTTTGCTAAGTGTCTAGATAAATCGGCCGGTGAGATTGAATACGTTGACGACGATGACATTAGAATTCCCGATGACATTAAAGAACTGAATTACCTTAAACTTGGAAATACGGAGATGCGCAAAATATGGTCATATATGTTGTCTCTGTATAACGCGCGTATTTTACTGCGTTCCAAACTTGCAAAAGCTGGATTAAAATTTGAAGATAACGAAAAAATTGAAAAATTCTCGTTAGAGGTCGCCCGGGAAACCATCAAAAACACTAAAAATGTGATTTTTAGCGAGGGATCGCGCAGTGTGTATCAACAACCTAAACAGCCTCATTCTGATCAACCGCGCACGTTGTTGCCTTCATCGTATAAAAAGCCGGAAATTCGCACAGAAATGCGGCCTGGACGGATTTCGGATGAAAAGGAGAGAAATTCGCTAACTTACCCGAATGTCTGTCTGTTTAATACAATTGGGTTGGCTGTTGTAAATATAGTCAAGCGTCTCAAAGGTTTCTTGAAAAGTGTCAAAGGCAAGTACCTTGAAATTGGTGCGTCCGACATGGTGTTTGTTTATCAAATTTTGACACGTCGAGACGATAGTCTAGGTCAACGATTTTACGAAGACGAAGACAACCATGGCCTAATTGCAGAGTTTTTACAGCGATCTCTGAACCAGGATCAATATGTAGACTCCGAAATTGGTATTATCGCCGAGAATACCAATAGAATCATGTATCAGATCGATCACGTTTTGAAGAACAATATGGCGGTTGTATCCATTGAAAAACGTTTATGCTATTTCTCGAATAACGAAGAAGTTCGTGAAATCCAGAAAGATGAAAGCGACGACGAACGCGACGACATATTTGACGTATCACACGACCAAGACGAACGCGAGCAGCCTGATGACGACCAACCCGATGAAGCAGACTATTCTGAGATGGAAGAAGAAGACGACGTCGAAGATCATGAAGACTTGAACGATGGGTGGGATGAGTAAACGATTATAATATAAATTTAATTATTTAACAATAATTAAATGAAGATAGAATATCATGGTCGTAACTACGAAATTTCCGATGAAGAAAAAATCAGTGAGGACAACGATCTGAATTCTTATATAAAAAATGAGTTTAAACTCAAAGATTTTAGGATTAGAAAACAAGACGGAAGTTTTCGAGTGATTGATGTTATATATGGCACTGAATTTGAGTGGAATGAGTTGGATACATCTTCTACGTTCGCAAAACGCGTAGCGTCTACATTTAATACGATACCGGAATGGGTTGATTCATCATTTGTTGTTCTCGTCAAAGAAATGGAAAAAATGTGGGATGGATACACCCAATTTTATGAAACCGTGATAAACGGCCACGACTTTAAGATCGATGGCGACGAATTTATGTTATTTTGGTTTATTCCAAAGTATAACGCTGTTAATCTGCTAAAACGAAATGCTTTATTGCTTGATATCCAGGCGGACCTCGGTGATAAAAGCGGTTCTATTATTGCAGTGTTAGAAGATAACAAAAAACGAGCGGCTGTGATGTCAAAATTACGGGAAAAAATTGACGCCAATAAGCGAGATGCGGAAATCTTCGATAATATTATTACCACCTTATCAAGAACACCGCCAGTAGCGTCGCAGCCCTTTCAAAAACAACAGAGCTTAAATACAGTTACGATGGCTTCTCCATTTCTAAGTATAGAAACTTTTTTTGCGAATATTAAATGTTCAAGAGATGTCCCACTCGTATTATGTTCGACATCTGGCATTATCTATAAGCAGTGCGACTACGTAACATTGCCTGATGAATGGAAATCGGAAACACACTATTCCAGTTTTATTAAAGCCGACTCGATTGTTGCCATGGTATTCAACAAACCTTCGCAAAATGAACATTCGCATACTGTGGCAAATCAAGACTATCTCATGTGTCGGATTACTATTGAGTCGAACGAATTAAAAATTGTTTATGTCTATGCAAATAATATCAAAGTTAAATCAACTGATATTATCGGGCGGCTGTTTAATTCGTTGAATATCTCGAATATCTCGAATATCTCGAATATCTCGAATATCTCGAATATCTTGAATGAAGACGAGGAATACATCAAAGGGAATTATATTATTCCTTGTCAATCATTTGACACGATTGTGATGCGCGATATGATAATGAACGATCCTGTGTTTTCACATTTTATGGCGGTTGACGAGTTTCGGTATACCTCAAAAACAAAAGGCGGATTGTCTATTCGAGTATTTATAAAAGAAGAGGAAGTTAAATGTATACTCACCTCATCTGTACGCAAAACAAGCGCAGACGATTTCCAGTATATTAGATCGATTCCGCCCTATCTATTGCCCGAAGGCGGCCATTTTATTCGCCTATTCATAAAACATTCGGATAACATGAAAATATTGCCGTCATTGATTCTACTGTTCTCTAAATTTATGACATATTACAATGCGACTCATCAATCCGTTCGAACCATTTACGGCAAATACGGAGTGGAAATACCGCGTGCGCCCGACCAGAATTGTAAACCTATTGAAAATCTAGACGTCACTCACACAGAAGTATACGCTCACGACTATTCTCGGCATTGTGCGAACAACCGTCTTCCTACCGTTAAAAAGGGTGCAGGTGTGATAAAGAATTCGCGTACTATGACGTTTCCTCAACCCGATGGTCTTATTAAAGGGGTTCCGTCTCACAACTATACGTGCGAAACTAACCAAAAATATCCAAATATTGGATTACAAATTAATGAATTATTGGAGAATCGAGAAACTTACCCCTATATTCCGTGCTGTTTTGAAAATGATCAATTAACAAAAAAAGGATCGTCGTTAAACAAATATTTAAAAGGCGAACATCCACGCGACATCGAAAAAACAGAACAGCAAAATATTCGTATTAAACAACCGTTTTGCGGAACCAAAGAAACCGAACTGGGCGTTCTTCCAGACAACCTGGTTCGTCTTCTCCGTTCGGCTGAACGGGACCCGATTAAAAACTCCGAATACATGCGTCAAGGAGTTTTTGAGACACCTTACTCGCTTCTAGAATGCGTGATGCGAGCCATTAAAGACCCAAAATTGTCGGTTCCAACGGAGAAGGAAGTGATCGCCAAATACAAAGAAATAAGTCGAATTAAGGATAATGGTCTATTTGCACTCGCCTCTCAGGAGTACTACGGAGATTCGTTAGAAGATATCCGCGAGTCTTTTAGAACATCGGCATATTTAGACCCACGTAAATGGACCGCTTTTTTAGAGAATATTTTTGAATGTAAAATCGTAGTCTTTTCGCGAAAAGGATCGGAAAGCGATGCAACACTTGTTTTTCCCGATCATTGTCTGGCATACCTGCGATATAGACACCCGCGTCCAGAACAACAGACAATCGTGTGTGTTTACGAACACTACGGAGTAGACCTTTCCCGAAATTATCCGAAATGCGAACTAATTGTGTACAGCCAACGTAGCGGCGTTAAAATTAAGACTCTTACCAACGCTGACACCTGTATCGCCAATTACCAAGGAGAGTCGATTACACAGTATTTTTATTCGTCATCTTTGGCGTCGTCATCGTCGTCGCCTGGTAAGCTAACAAAGATTCGGGAATTTGACATACCATTCGCCGAATCCAGTATTATATCGCAATTTATTGATTCGTACGGTAAAATGCGAGCGTTTCGTGTTAAGGGTATTAACGGAATTAAGGAAATAACAATACTAACAAGTCCATTGCCACCTCTTGCAAAGCCTCTAATGAAGGACATTGAATTATACCAGACACACCAGATACGCAATACAGAACTTATTGAGTCATTCAGACAACTCAATTTAAAATTAGTTTCACAGTCTGCAGGCGAAATTACGTTCGGGTATACCACCACGACGTATACTGTAAAAACGGCTGAAATGCCCGGCGAGCTGGAAATGTACCCCAATACTGGCAAAACGATAGGATTTAATGACTCTAACCAAGAATTGGCTCGATATTTTACCGAGAGACGTTTGGCGACTATCACAATTGAGTTTTTTATCTATTTCTATTCTGTTTATTGCCGTGAACGAAATATCCAAGACTTGAATGACCCTAAAAATCTAACAAGCTTTATGAAAAACGTATGGATCGACGGCCAAATTGTTTATAAAACACCGACCACTCCATCAATAAGTATAGACAAACTGCGTGAATGCAATTTTTTAGACCCTGACAACGAAAATCAATTTCTTGTCAGCAATCGCGACACCCGGCGACGACTGTTGTACTCGTTACGAAATCGATTGATGACTAGGTATGAGATGGTTCGCGATTACCATAGCCGAACTGAGATGGAGCATTTTTATTCCGATCAATACCACTATACAAGTACCGTTGGTCAGCAAAAACATACGATTGTCACAACCGATCTCTATTCGATTGATACAATCGATCATCAAATTTACGATCGTATCACCAAAAATATAGTTAATCCGCGTAAATTTTTCTTTGAATTGAACGAATTCGGAATTGTCTGTTTATTGGCAGAAGAAACAGACGAATCGTACCAGTCATACGATGGAATGATGAAAAATGCGGCGGGTATATCGCAAAACTGGATTGAAAATGGCGATATTAACGATCGAGGTCAGAATGTTCAGGAAATAACCACATATGTCTACAATTCTAACAGAGATGTGACAAGACTTGGCGGCGGCAATGGTCCAAGTGTGCTACTATATCAAAAAGACCAGCAGCGTCATTACTTATCATTGTGCGAATTGTAAAACTCCTTTGTGCGATTGTAGCCAAGCGAGAAAAGCTCCAACTTATCGGAATGAGGCAATTTAAATGTGTATATTTTTACGTGTTTTACGTGTACAGTGATGAAATCGATATTAGGGTTATTGGCAATTGCGTTTACCATTTGTTTCTCGTGCTCGCAAACTGGAATCATCAGCATCGCATAAATCTTATCGAGTATCGGCGTGAGCCGATTATATTCTGTCGTGTCAGATGATTCCACTATTTTGTTATCCAAATAAATACCCACTATTTTTTTGGGGTTTTCCGCTTGAAGCAACGATTTTGCCATCGAAAACGAGAAGTTTTCAATGACACCGCCGTCAATGTATTCCTTCCCGTTATACAAAAATGTACTGAAAATAAAAGGAAGATTGCTTGACATCCTCAACGCGTCCAGACACGAAAGGTCTGGGTGACTCTTGTAACTAATATGTTCGGGCGTTCGATCGGTAAAGTTATAGGTGCAAATAACAAGTTCTTTGCCGAACTGCGTGTAGACGTCTTGCAGTGTCGGTATTCGGTCCATCTTTTCCAGTGTCATCTTCTCGTAGACGTTTCGAAGGATTTGGTAGTCGTAGATCCCTTCGCCTGAAACAATTTGTTCGAAATTGTTGATGACTAGCGACTCCAATACGCTATGTGAGCATAAATAAACAACCAACTCGATGGGTGAGTAGCCTATTGCTAAAAAATAGCAAATAATCGCACCAATACTTGTTCCGACCATAACATTGACTGCGGAACAATCGATTCGTTTTGTGTCTTGTAGATATTGAAGAGAGCCAAGACTGCATAGGCCTTTCGTGCCACCTCCTGATAATATAATGGTATCGTACATATTTTCTATATTATATTCACGTTTAAATGATTTAATTTTATTTTTTATAAAATAAAAATGTCCGCACAAGCGATCGGAATTCAAACAATTAGGTCTCGTAATATTACAGGCCCTGTTTTGTATCAACCCATCACTATAACATACGAAGGAGGCTCTAAAACTATCTATTTGTTTGGAGATCGTCATCAAAACACCGAAAAATGTATCGATAATAGAGATACGATCCCGCACGTTAAGCTTCTCAAAGACACACTACGGCATTACGAAGATAATATGCCTGATGAAACAATTGATATTTTTGCTGAAATTGGATTCGGCTCAACCGGTATCTTCCGCTTTCCAACAAAAACCACGGACGGCCACATCTTCAATACATTTATGGAATTTTACCAGGACGGCTGTTTCAGCCGGCCCGTTGATGGCCGATGCATTGCTAATTTCCCTAACACAAGATTTCACAATATCGATTTCAGACAAACACTTGAATTTGAATGCAAGGAGTTGGTCGGGCGCGTATGCACACAACTTGGAATTTTTAGATACAATCAAGCAATCAAAAAAATGTTGGAAGATATCTACGAAAAAATAGAACAAGAGAAATATAATGCGTTAATCGCATATCTCGGAAAATTGTCGGAAGAGGACTACAATTCTGTCATGGGAAGGACTGTTAATTTAAGTTCACGTGAACGATATGTAGCTATACTGGGCTCAACCACAATTAACGGTATTATACGTGGAGTAACATCGAGTTTTGCAGGTGAATACAAGTCTCATTCAGCTGAAATTGACGACATTATCTCAAAATATAAACAAAATATGAATTTACTAATAGAAGGTTTAGATAACTTTTTGCGAGAAGCGTCAGAGAAAACGATATCTCTAATAAAATGGACACAATTTGTGCTAGCGGTGCGTGAAAGACGTTTATCGGAACTTTTGGAAAAAATTAAAAAAGAGGAGAACAAGCTTCTTGCCTACCGAGGACTTATTGAATTTATGGAGCCATTTAGCGGGTTTTTTATAGATGATCTTTACACGTCATTTAAGGCAGAATCTTATGGTGTTTATCACGAAAAACCTTATTACCAATACAAATTGGAAAAAATGATACAAAAAACAGATCCTGTTATTCAACCAGCCCTTCGAAAAGGTTTAGAGGACTGGTTAGGATTTTTAAGAAACCCGGAAACCTATAAAAAAGATCGTGATATGATTGTCATGACCTCTCCTGTACTAGACTGGTATTTTGTGATCCGTTTGTTTGAAAATTTTAAACAAGTCGCTGGACAGCCATCTGGTCAAATAACCCGTATGATTGCATACGTTGGAGCACTGCACAATAAAGGAATCATTAAAATATTAAAGAGTTTAAAAGATCCGACAACTGGCCGGTCAATTTTAACAGTTAATTACGAATCGTTTGGCACGCCGTTTGATGGCAGTAACGAAGAGTATGGAGCGCAATGCATTAAAATACCTCTTCTGAGAATCGCAAATGAACAAAAGGAATACTATGTTTTGCCTCACGATCTTTCAGGTCAAGAAAAAAACGACCGTTCGTTATATAATAAGCCTACACCTTTTGACCGTAATCCGATTTTATATACGGTTCGCGAAAGAAGAAACCGTATAAATACTATCAACGATATTTCAGACATTGCCTACGAAAATTATTTACGCCTTGGCAGGTCGGTCCAAACAAAATTTAATCAGTATTTAAGTAAGCCTGGATTCGAAGGTAAATTTGAAAATGTAAAAGCGTTAGAAGAGTTACTTTCTACTGGAGAGTTAGAAGTGTTTTCGGAAATTCTCGATGGGTTTAATGAATCTTTTTATAGTTTTGGGAATAAAACTAAAAGCGGTAAGAAGACTAAAAGCGGTAAGAAGACTAAAAGCGGTAAGAAGACTAGAAAGTCTAAAAGCATTAAGAAAACTAGAAAATCTAAAAGCATTAAGAAAACTAGAAAGTCTAAAAAGAGAAAAGTATCTAAAAGATAATTTGTAGTTGATAAAATTACAAATTATATATCGCTCTCGTTAATCTCTAAGAAATCGCGAACCATTCGAACAGCGTCGTCAAACAACTCCGTAAATAGTGGGCAATCTGAATCCGTAACCACAAACCGTTTGAGATAGGTAAGATGCAGCTTGAATTTATCATCTTTTACGGAAAACTTCCTATGCAGAAACGTAAAAAGCGAACAGAATTTATCGTCGTAAAAAATGTCTGGATCACGACATAATTCAAGTATATTGGCGTAGTACCGATTGGTTGCCGCCCATACCGTTACATACTGAACCTTATCATCAGACAACAGCCACTGGTAGTACTTATTGGGTCGACACAAATTGAGATAGATATTCTTGTGCATCTTTGTCAGAAAGATAAACTGGTCATAATTAAACGGCGATTTTCGCTTTCGCCACTTGTTACGCAACACCTCTCGCTGGTTATGTGATTCGTTGACATACTCGATGGCTCGACGAAGATCGTACGAAAACAAACTTGCGACCAGCGACACACACGTCATACTACTTCGTCCGTGGCCTCCCCTGCAATGGATATATATCTTTTTACCGCTCGCAAATTCCTTTTTTATTCTAGAAATCATCTTGCAATACGACAATCCACACACCGGAAAACTGTTGTCTTGGATGGGGAAGAAATAATACCTTACAAAATAAGGTAAAAAATAGGGCGGCTCTTCTTCGGGCATGGTCAGATTTAGAATGACGTTAAAGCCCTCGTCGATTAGACGTTCTGCCATCACTTGATTTGGAAATGGTCCGAAATAGATTTTATCGTCATAAATACAACTCACCCAATCGTAAAGATTGTCGTGCTGAGAAAATACAAGCATTCCGTTTTTTTTTGATTCTTATATTTAAGATAATCAATTAAATATAAAATAAAATAATAAATGAATCCTATTGCCTTTCTTGTTATTCTTTTTATGGCAATTGATATACCAATGGTATCTTACCTCTACGAAACAACCTATTCTAATATGTTTACTCAAATTAATAAAGGCGCATCAATCAACAAAACTCGTCTGTACATCGCAGGATCGGTTGTCTATCTATTGATGGCAACCGCTCTCTACACGTTCGTCATATCTCCTTCTGTAAATTTAGGAGAGGAAACAATGTCAACCGTTCTAAAAGCCGCCCTACTCGGATCTCTGATGTACGGCGTTTACGACATGACAAATGTCGCGTCGATTCCCGCTTTTGGCATAAAAGAGGCCTTGATTGATTCCGCGTGGGGCGGAATGCTATATGCACTCGTAACAGTGATTTATCTTATGTTTTGAATTCACAAAAACGTCTCATTGTAGTGCGCGCTATACTGTTTACCGTAATCATAGTTTTATCATTTATTTCCTAATCGGCGTTTTAAATCTCCTAAATATCCAAATGTGTGAATAAAAAATTTAAAATATTCTTTCTAATAAAATGAAATCGCCTCGAAAAGTTAAAAAGACTCCCAGAAAGAGCCCTGTTCGCGCTAAAAAGACTCCCAGAAAGAGCCCTGTTCGCGCTAAAAAGACTCCCAGAAAGAGCCCTATTCGCGCTAAAAAGACGCATAGAAAGAGCCCTGGTCGCGCGACTTCAGAACGCCCATCATGGAATATTCAAATACCCAGGTCCGAGTGGCGCGCGCGCCCTCGGACTGGAGCAAACCGTGGATATTCAATTGCGCCAATGGAAGCGGGCGACGATCATATGCATCGCGGTCAAGGCAATCAGGACGAGGACTTGCAGGCCCCAACGAACGGACTTAACATTAACGGTACACTTGTATCATCGATATCTGGACCGGTCTCTTTCTATTACCTTAAACCAAACAAGACGGTCTACGAAAAAGGGAATGCCAGATATTTCCCCCTTATTATTATGTTTGGAGATCTACATCGTAAAA